>CEVG01067950.1_pt1 | contig 14133 bp, 15 predicted proteins | sample 356511 | NCBI WGS metagenome assembly CEVG01 (sample SAMEA2623426, study PRJEB7988) | marine metagenome | biome: marine biome (ENVO:00000447); feature: surface water layer (ENVO:00002042); material: "saline water (ENVO:00002010), including plankton (ENVO:xxxxxxxx)" | depth 5 m | reverse complement strand
GCGGCGATAACGCAATTTACCCATTTTGGAATATGAAAGAAGGCGAAAGTGCAACGCTACGTTTTCTTCCTGACGGCAACGAAAACAATACGTTTTTCTGGACAGAAAGACTTATGATTAAATTGCCTTTTCCAAGTGTGAAAGGTGAAGCAGGTAGTAAGCCTGTTCAAGTACAAGTACCATGTATGGAAATGTATGGCGATACTTGTAATATCCTAAACGAAGTTCGTGGTTGGTTTAAAGATCCAAGTCTTGAAGATATGGGTAGAAAATATTGGAAAAAGCGTTCATACGTATTCCAAGGTTTCGTAACTGAGAATCCAATTGCGGAAGATTCAACTCCAGAAAATCCAATTAGACGTTTTATTATTGGTCCACAAATTTTCCAAATTATTAAGCAGGCGCTTATGGATCCTGATATGGAAGAATTACCAACAGATTATACTGCTGGTGTAGACTTCCGTCTTAACAAAACATCAAAAGGTGGGTACGCTGACTACTCAACATCTAACTGGGCACGTAGAGATCGTCCATTAGGTGATGCAGAAATGAATGCCGTAAACACACATGGTTTATTCAATCTTAGTGACTTCCTTCCTAAGAAGCCAGATGAAATGGGTGTTAAGGTAATGCAAGAGATGTTTGAAGCATCTGTTGACGGACAACCATATGATGCAGATCGTTGGTCACAATACTTCCGTCCATCAGGTATGGCGGCTAGAACTGGTGATCCAAATGTAGCACCAAGTCCTAATGCAACGGCAGTAAGTCAAAGTGCTCCAGCAGAAACTGCTCCAGCACCACAAGCAAATCCTGCTCCAGTAGCAGAAACTGCTCCTGCAACACCAGCGGCAGATACACCTGCTGAAGGTAATGCAAGTGACATTTTGGCAATGATTCGTTCAAGGCAGAATCAATAATAAAATTAATGTAGGGGAGCAATCCCCTACTTGGCTTAACAAGGAGTAACTATGGCTAAATCATTTGACGTTAGTAAGTTCCGAAAGGACTTAACTAAAAGCATCTCAGGCATGAGTGCTGGCTTTAATGATCCTACAGATTGGATTAGTACAGGCTCATATGCACTAAACTATCTAGTATCAGGAGACTTTCACAAAGGTGTTCCACTAGGTAAGGTAACAGTGTTTGCAGGTGAATCAGGCGCAGGTAAGTCTTACTTTTGCTCTGGTAACATTGTAAAACACGCTCAAGATCAAGGTATCTTTGTTGTATTAATTGACTCAGAGAATGCTCTTGATGAAAGTTGGTTACAAGCATTAGACGTTGACACAAGTGAAGATAAACTTCTTAAACTTAATATGTCAATGATTGATGATGTAGCAAAAACTATTTCAACATTTATGGATGACTACAAAGCAATGGACGAAGCAGATCGTCCTAAGGTATTGTTTGTAGTTGATTCGTTAGGTATGTTATTAACACCAACTGATATCGATCAGTTTAACAAAGGTGATATGAAAGGTGATATGGGTCGTAAGCCTAAGCAGTTGACCGCACTTGTTCGTAACACAGTTAACATGATTGGATCACATAATGTAGGCTTAGTATGTACTAACCACACATATGCATCGCAAGACATGTTTGACCCAGATGACAAAATTAGTGGCGGTCAAGGTTTTATCTATGCATCAAGTATAGTTGTTGCAATGAAAAAACTTAAACTAAAAGAAGACGAAGCCGGCAACAAGATAAGCGAAGTACGTGGTATTAGAGCAGGTTGTAAAGTAATGAAAACTCGTTACAGTAAACCATTCGAAGGCGTACAAGTAAAGATTCCATATGAAACAGGTATGAATCCTTACAGTGGTCTTGTTGAATTATTTGAGAAAAAAGGCTTGTTAGAAAAACAAGGCAATAGACTCAAGTATGTTGATTTGAAAGGTGAAGAACATATCGACTATCGTAAAGCATGGGTAGGCGAAAAACTTGATTTGATTATGTCGGAATATGCTGAAAAAACAGCACCTGTGGTAAATACCGAAGAAGAAGATGCGGTACTAGCAGAAACTGAAAATCAAATTGAGGAACTTTCTACACATGAATGAAGAACAAATACAGGAATTCTGGACGTTATTTAAGGAATATCTAGATAAAAAACACATTGAAACTGCGGCAGAACGTTATGTTGATCTGTTAGCAGATATGGGAACAGAAGATAATACATTTACAGAAGCAATGGGATCTTGTGAAATACTCGACAATGCAATTAGATATTACTTAGACGATGAAGAAGAAGTGTATGATGATGAAGATGGCTTTAATTGGGATGAATAATGTGGTATAGCGAAGTATCTAGAAACATAAACAGGATACCAGATGCAGTTGCTTACTTTGAATCAGAATTAAATGATGCAAAGAATGAAGTAAAACTTAAAGGTAATGTTGAACGTGCTTCTAGTGCTATGCCTGGCATTGTTGAACATAGGTTTAATCAACTTCAAGAAATTGAAGCCATTTTAAATTATTTGAATATCGAACTACGTAGATTGCGTAGTTCGTACTTCAAGAAATATCTTGAAAATTACCAACGTGCTTTGTCAAGCAGAGATGTTGAAAAATATGTTGACGGCGAAGCAGACGTTGTTGACTATGAAAAAATTATTAACGAATTCGCCCTACTACGCAACAAGTGGTTAGGAGTCTTAAAAGGGCTCGACCAAAAGCAATGGCAGATAACTAATATTGTAAAGTTAAGAGTTGCTGGTATGGAGGACGCTACAGTTTAATGTATACATTTGTTACTAGCCTAAATAAGGCATATTGGAATAGCACTTCCAAAATTAATATTAATAGTTGGGTTGAATGTTTACCAGAAGATGTAAACATTGTAATTTATAGTGAAGAAGAAATAGACATAGGTATTTTTCCTGAACCTCGTGTTTCATTAAAACCATTATATGACTGTAAGCCGTTATTAGAGTTTATAAACAAACACAAAGATGATCCACACTACAACGGGCAAATTGGTCGTAAGTTAGAAGGCAGTAGTAAATCATTCAAATGGAAGGGTATAAAATTTGCACATAAAACATTTGCAATTTTTGAAGAAGCCAAACATTTAAATAAAGGAAAACTTTTTTGGTTAGATGCAGATGTATTAATGCATAACAAGATTGATCACGAGTATTTAGATTATCTATTACCTAATACAAAAGCAATATCATACTTAGGACGTCCGAAAGAATATGATGAATGTGGCCTTATGGGATATAACTTAGACAATACTTTTGCAAAAGACTTTTTAAAAAGATATGAAAATGAATACACTGGTGGCTTAGAACATCTTAGAGAAACACACGACAGTTGGATATTCTTTCAATTACGACTAGGTTATGAAGATCAAACACCTTTCTTAAATTTAAATCCTACACCTAAAGACAATAAAAGTCCATTTAATAACAGTGGCATCAATAGCCATATGGTCCATACAAAAGGCAAAAGCAAAGAAAGATTACAACAAAAATTTCTTAAACGTTTTGCATTACAAAAGGCAAGAGAACAACGAGAATTAGTTAATGGAACTTGAAGCACATCTAGGTGGACACGGAGGTAAAACACACACCGACGAAGGCACATTGCGTTGGGCAATCAATGCATTAGGAATACAATCAATGCTTGATATAGGTTGCGGTACTGGTGGCATGGTTGAACTTGCAAACAATTTGGGTGTACATGCTCATGGCTTAGATGGTGACTACACATTAAAAAGATACGACGATACAAAATTTACTATACATGATTTTACAAATGGTCCTGCGCCAATTTCTGATAATTTTGATCTTGCATGGAGTGTAGAATTTGTTGAACATGTATATGAAAAATACATTCCCAATTACGTTGCGGCAATGCAAAAATGCAAATTTTTAATTATGACATATGCACCAGTTGGACATGGCGGTCATCATCATGTAAATGAAAACACACAGGAATACTGGATAGATACTATGTCTCAATACGGATTTAAATATTTTAAAGATGCTACAAATCAAATGCGTAATCATAGTACAATGGGGTCAACAAATAAAGAAAGAAAGAAATTTGGATTTCTAAAAAAAACAGGATTGCTTTTTAAAAATGCACGTAGTAGCAATTAAAGAATTATTATGGAGTTGGCATCCACTACCTAGGACTTGGAAAATTGTTCCGTATGCTGACAAAGATTCTATCCAAAATGCAGATGTACTTGTACAATCAAATCAATCTGGAAGTAAAAAAGAACGCAAACTTGGCCATATATATAACTTTGTAAAAGATAGTGGCAAGCCTTTTATTGTAACAGAAAGTGCAGTCTTTAGAAAAAACATGGCAGATCCTGATCCGGGTAAGCCTGGCAAGACATATCATCGATTCAGTTGGACAAGTTATTTTAGAGACGAAGGTGATTACTGCAATGAAAATAGTCCTAGTGACAGATGGGAACAAGTTAAGAAAGATCAAAACTTAGTTGTGAAAGATTGGCGTACTAAGGGAGACTATGTATTAGTATTGTTACAACGTCCGGGCGATAGTAGTTTAGTTAATCTAATAAAAAAACACGGAAGTTATGAAGGCTTTGTAACTCACACATTGAATGAAATCAAACAAAATACAGATAGGCCTATTAAGGTGCGTATGCATCCATCACGTATAGATAGACAAAGAGCAATATTACAAAACTATGATGTACAAGTAAGTGAAAACCTACAAGGTGCAGGACTACTATCAGGCGGCGCAGGTCTACAAGCAGACTTTGACAATGCTTGGTGTGTTGTAGGATTTAATAGTAATGGACTAACAGAAAGTGCAATGGAAGGCATTCCTACATTTAGTATGTGTCCAAGTTGTATGGCTTATGATGTGTCAAACAAAAGTTTAAAATTAATTGAACAACCTATAATGTATGAAAGACAACAATGGTTAAATAATTTAGCATACTGCCAATGGCGAGAAGATGAATGCATTGCAGGATTGCCATGGGAACATTTGAGGAAGAAATATGCCTAAAAATAAATTTGCAAATATGACTATACATCCTAATAGTGCTAAACTTAGTGCTGGTAATTTTAAAGTTGAGAGAAGTGCATGGCACAAAGGTAATTTAAATTATTTTCCTGCAAAAAAAGAACAGTTTGCAGACCTTAACACATTGGCAAAAGAATTTGTATTCAAAGGTTTTGGTCCTGATTCACCTATATTTGGTGATGGAGATAAAGTTGTAACTATGGGCAGTTGCTTTGCAGATAGATTACGTGCATGGTTAAATGCAAACGGGAAAGGCACAACTTATATTAATGTACCTGAAGGATTGAATAATAGTTTTGCTGTTAGACAATATTTAGAATGGGCATTAACTGGAGATAGAAGCACAGATGCTTACTGGTATGATAATGATAAAACATTAGGTGCATTTCAATGGCAACCTGATCAAGAACAACAAAAACTTTTACAACATTTCAAAGAAGTAAGTGCAGTAGTTGTTACATTTGGTTTAGGCGAAGTTTGGAAAGACGTAGAAACAAATAATGTATTTTGGAGAGGTGTACCAGCAAAATTTTATGATCCATCAAAACATAAATGTGTAACATCAACTGTACAAGAAAATGTTGATAATATGAAACGTATTGTTGATCTAATACAAACACATGCAGGTGCAGATACCGCAGTAATTTTTACTTTAAGTCCTGTGCCTCTTAATGCAACATTTACAAACCGTCCTACTATAGTAAGTGATTGTGTAAGTAAAAGTATATTACGTGTAAGTTTAGATGAATTTTTTAGAACTGATAATCATAAACACATTTACTATTGGCCTAGTTTTGAAATGGTGCGTTGGGTAGGCGCACATACAGATATGCCTACACTTTTTGAAGATGACACAACACGCCACGTTAATAATGATATTGTAAAAATTATTATTGAAAATTTTGTGTCTAAATTTTTTAAGTAAACAAACTATCTATATAACTTTGTTCAATTTTTTTATTTTCTTTAAAATATAAATTTATAATATTATATAAATTATCTGACTCTTTAAACTTGGTTGCAACGTCATGAGCACCGTATGTTACTAACTTATTAATGTTACTATTATTAGGAATAAGATCCATATGTTTAGTTTCATAACCTTTATGACCAAATATAAACGAATAATCTGTCCAAGGCACAAACTTCAAATGAGGATGTTTGTATTTCTTAATATTTTTTGTATATCTATGCCAACGTTTTTCCCAAGGCACTATTGTAGGATCAACACTATATTGAGGCGCAAATCCTAAAACTTTTTTTACATTATAAAACAAACTGAATATTGTAGCATTGTAAGCACCCATACTATTGCCTATCGTATAGACATTTTCTGTCTTTATATGCTTAATAATTTCTGCAGGATCAATATTGTTAAACCAACTTACTGTAGGATCTAATACCCAAATAACATTGTATCCGTTATTTTTTAGATTGTAAAATTCTAAATTAGTACCTTGTAATGTATTACCTGCACCACTAAAACTTATTACTGTATGTTTGCTTCCTGTGTATAAACTTTTAATTTGTGCCATAATATTATTTATTGATAATATACGTACATAAATATCTACATGAAAACCATTGTACTAGTAACAGGGGGATTTGACCCTTTACATCCAGGACACATTGAATATTTTAAAGCCGCAAAAAAATTAGGTGACGAACTTCATGTTGGTTTGAATTCAGATGAATGGCTTACTCGTAAAAAAGGAAGGCCTTTTATGAAATTTGATGATAGGATATCTATTATAGAAGCACTAAGTATAGTAGACAAAGTTATTAGTTTTGACGATAAAGATGATAGTGCATGTGGTGCTATATACAAAACAATGGCAACTCATGGACGTTGTAAAATTATTTTTGCTAATGGCGGCGATAGGTCTAATACTACAACACCAGAATACAAAATATATCATGACATGAATGGTGTAGAGTTTGCATTCGGAGTCGGTGGTGATAACAAAATGAATTCAAGTAGTTGGATACTTGACGAATGGAAGACACAAAAAACAGAACGCCAATGGGGTTATTGGAGAGTATTAGATCACAAACCAGAGAAGGGATATAAAGTAAAAGAATTAGTAATATATCCTGGCAAAAGTTTAAGTGATCAAAAACATTTCAAACGTTCAGAACAATGGATTCTGTTAGAAGGTAAAGTTAGTATGACAACAGAATACAATAATGTTTTGGAAACAAGAGAACTTATACCTCACAGTATGCCATATGAAATTGATAAAGAAGTTTGGCATAAACCATCCAACCCAGGAACTGAAAATGCACACATACTAGAAATACAATGGGGTAGTGAATGCATTGAAGAAGATATAGAAAGAAGAGATAAATGAAAGTATTTGTAGGTTACGACACTAGAGAAGACATAGCATACCAAGTATGTAAACATAGTATTTTAAACAAGCAACCAGACGCAGATGTGCGTCCTTTGAAACAACAAGAACTAAGAGAAGCAGGTTGGTACACTCGTGCAATAGATAAACTTGCATCTACAGAATTTACATTTACACGTTTTCTTATTCCTGAATTAACAAACTTCAAAGGTTGGGCATTGTTTATGGATTGTGATATGATACTTACAACAGATATCAAAGAACTTTTCGATCAAGCAGACGACAAGTATGCTGTTATGTGTGTGCATCACGATTACAAAGTAAAAGAAGAATTTAAAATGGATGGACAAAAACAAACTATCTATCCTAGAAAGAACTGGTCAAGTGTTATGCTGTTCAACTGTGAACATCCTAGTAATAAAGCATTGACACAAGACCTTGTAAACAGTCCTGAAATAAACGGTGCGTACTTGCATCGCTTTAGTTGGCTAAAGGATGAAGAAATTGGAGAACTAGATCATACTTGGAATTATCTAGTAGGAGTATATGACGATATTGAAAAGCCAAAATTAATACATTATACAGAAGGAGGACCGTGGTTCGAAAATTATAGGAACTGCGAATTTCACGAATTATGGAAGAAAGAACTAAAATCAATGATGGAAGTGTAGTCAATCATCTAGCCATTGATCCCCATGACGGTATAGTATTATGCTGGCAACAAGGAACAAAAGCACATTGGTTAGATGGATGGAAACAATTACGTAATTGGCCTATAGATATACCAGTAGCATTTAGAGGTATGACTGGTCGTAAAATTGTAAACGAATGTGCTAAAACAGGGCGTGACTATTTTTATATTGATACTGGCTATTTAGGTAATAGGCAAAAACGTAAAATTTATCACCGTGTGGTATTGAATGGTATGCAACACAGTAATTTTGTTGAAGTACCAGACGATCGTTGGAAAAAATTAGATTACGATAGTCCTACGATAAACCTTAATTTTCCTGGTTGGAAAAAAGACGGCAGTGCAATTTTAGTAGTTACACCAAGTGAGAAACCTTGTAAATTTTATGGTATAACACGTGATGAATGGGTAAGTGAAACACTTACAACATTAAAACAACATACTGACAGACCTATAATTGTAAGAGATAAAGGATTGCGTAGGGAGCGTATAGGCGATGGTAGTTTATATAATCAACTAGATAATGATAATATTTTTGCAGTAGTTACATATAACAGTATTGCGGCAACAGAAGCAGTAGGGTATGGTGTGCCTGCATTTACATCTGCTCCAGGTGCGGCAGATATGCTATGTGAGAAAGACTTTACTAAAATAGAAACACCTCTCTATGAAGACGATGAAAAAGTGCGTAAGTGGCAACACTGGTTAGCATATTGTCAATTTAGAGTAGAAGAAATGTCTAATGGAACTGCACTTGATATTATAGAAAGGTGGGACATAAGATGAGCCAGTTATCAGTAGCCGCATACTTAATGGGTATTCCACCAGGCAACACCAATCCAGAAAAACCTAAGATTATACATAATTTTATTAAAGGCGTAAATGCTTGCGGAGATAAAGGAGCAGTGGTGACAGGCTGGCATGCAATGAATACTGATGTTGGTGTTATTCAAGGATTTGTACACGCTAATAGTAAGAATAGTAGACACTTACGATTACGTAAAAATGTATTTGACAACCAAATTAATAGGGGAAAACGTTGTGTAATTGTAGATGCTAATTTATTTTTAGCATACGATCGAGGTAATACACACGAATATCTAAGATATAGTTATGACGGCATATTTCCTACAACAGGTGAATACTGTTATGATAACCCTGATCCAAGTCGTTGGAAAAAAATGCAACAAAAACTAAACATCAAAGTCAAAGATTGGAATCTTGATAATGGTCCTGCTGTATTAATTTGTTGTCAAAGAGACGGCGGCTGGAGCATGGATAAGCAAGAAGTTGTTCCTTGGTTAGTAAAAACAATCAACGAAATACGTCATCATACAGATAGACAAATTATTATTAGGTTTCATCCAGGTGATAAAAAAGCAAGAGACCATGTTCGCAATCTAGCAAAATATAAAATTGCTAAAATACGTATTAGTTCTAATGAAAATATTATGCAAGATTTTGCACTTGCTAAATGTGTAATAAATTATAATAGTAGTCCTGCTATAGTAAGCACTATAGAAGGTATTCCAACTATACAATTAGACGCAGATAGAAGTCAAGCGGCAGGTGTAGTACATACAAAATTTGAAGCAATTGAAAACCCAGTAATGTTTGATAGAGGTCCTTGGTTAGAAAAATTAGCACAATGTCATTGGACACTAGACGAACTTGCAACAGGAGAAGCCTGGAGACATATGCGTAGATGGGCAGTAAAGGATTAATATGAAAATTACAGCAGTAACTACATTTCATCAAGAAGGAATGTTAACATATGGACAGAGATTAATAGATAGTTGGCAAGAAAAAGTTGATCCAAAAATAAAATTAATTGTGTATGCAGAAGATTGTGATCCGCAAACAAACGGAACAAACGTTGAAGTGCTTGATGCTAAGTTTGTCCTTACAAAACTTAATGCATTTAAAGAACGTTGGAAAGGCGTACCAAAGGCAAATGGAAAATGTCCTTGGCCCGAAAAACGTCCAAGAGATCATCATAAAGAATTCAAATGGGACGCAGTAAGGTTTGCAAATAAAGTTTATGCTGTGTTTGATGCATGTGAAGCAGAAGATAGTGATTGGGTAGTATGGGTAGATGGAGATACGTATGTTCATAGTGAATGGAGTTACGATAACTTTGCTAGATTGCTACCTAACGAAAGTTGGTTAACATATGTAGGAAGAGGACAAGGATCACAAACTTGGCCAGAGTGTGGCTTCTATGGACTAAACATGAACGACAAACAGTGTCGTAAATTCTTAGAAGATTTTGAACAAGCATATGAAGATGCTGATGGTCCTAACGGCATATTCCAGTTAGCAGAGTGGCATGACAGTTATGTGTTTGGTGATATATTAAACAAGCATAGAAATTACAATCCGCGAGTATTAGATTATAGTGCGGCAATATATGTTAAGACTGCAAAGACAGGCGGTGGAGGACATCCATTAATTAATACTGAACTTGGCAGATATATTGATCACATGAAAGGTGCTCGTAAGCACGATGGACATTCACAACGTAAGGATCTAATGGGACATCGTACTGAAGCGTATTGGAATGAAATTTAATTTACATGAAAGATTTGGTGCCCTTAATAGCAAGCCTGTTTTTAACTCCTTTCGTGATGGTGCTTTGGCTCTCGGTCATGATGTTGTGTCTAATAGCGATGATGGCATTGATGTCATTTGGAGTGTTCTATTTCATGGCAGAATGGGCGGAAACAAAGATATATGGGAAAGAAACCAAAGACAAAATAAACCAACTGTAGTATTAGAAGTTGGCGGCATCAAAAGAGGAACAACATGGAAGGTTGGAATAAATGGAATTAATAGAGATGGTAGTTTCGGTCCTGGCAATAATGATAGGTCTAGGGTACAACAACTTGGATTGAACGTAAAACCTTGGCGTAGCGACGGCAAGTATATCCTAATATGCGGACAGCATGATAAAAGTTTACAGTGGCAAAATATGCCGCCTATGAGTAAATGGGTAATGGACACTATAGAAGTTATTCAAGCAAATAGTAATAAACCTATTATATTTAGGCCCCATCCAAGATGCCAACTACCTACAATAGAACGACAGTATAAGAACGTGTATAGACAAGATCCTATACATATTACAGGCTCATACGACGACTTTGATATGAAATTCGATAACATTTTTGCAACTGTTAGTTGGTCAAGTAACCCTGCAATACATAGTATAATAGAAGGTGTGCCTGCATTTACCGGACCTAGTAGCCTTGCTTATGACGTTTCTTTGCAAGATTTTTCTAAAATAGAAGATCCTTTGTACGGAGATAGGACACAATGGCTAAATGATTATGCCTGGACTGAATTCACCTTGGAAGAAATATCTTTAGGTTTGCCCATTAAACGCTTGACATCATTACTATAAGATAGTATAATGTAAGCATGAAGTTAGAAACAGTAGAAGATTATCTTGAAGTCCTTGCTGGACTACAAGGTAATGATAAAATTAAAATTGTCCAAGAAGACTGCACTATTTTGTATAGTATTGCACGCCAAGTTTTTAGAGGAAAAGCATTTACTGATAGACAATTAGATGTGGTATGTTTGAAATTGAACTATTACGGTAAACAATTTGCAGATATAGGTTACACTAATTTACAGGAAGTTCTTGCTATGCGAACTACTCGTACTCCATTGAGGACTGTAGATAGATCGCAATGGATAAAAATTGTTGACGAGCCAAAACGTAAAACACCACAGTTTGCTGTTTCAAGAATGGGCAAAAAGGCCAAAGATAAAGAACTTGCAAAAGATTCACATATTGCGATTAGATTTCCTTTTAGCAAAAAAATTATAATGTTAATAGAAAAATTAGCACATGGATATAGACAAGGTTACTATCATGAAAAAGGATCTCATATTCATTACTTTAAAATTTCAGAAAATAGTGTTTATGATGTTATAGAAACTTTTAAAAATAAAAATTATGATATTGATAAACGTCTTTTAGAATATGCTGAACAAGTAAAAACAATAAAAAATAAACCTGAAAAATACGTTCCTGGAGTATACAATTTTAACTTAGTAAATACACCAAAGACTTTGAATGAAAAAATTGAACTACATTTAGGAAAACTTTCACAAAATAATATTCATTTATATAAAGATAGAAGTTTGTTATATGGACTAGAATATTTTGACGATATACATACGTATGTAAATCAAACGTCAGTCCTTACACAAAGAATCATTAACAGAACAGAACCATCAATATTCATATCAAAAAATGAATGGTCTATTGATGCTGTTATATCGTCCTTAACTGAATTGAAAAGGTTTCCGTTATTAATCGTAATCCCAGAAAAGAATCCTTTAGATTATATTTCCTATACATATCAAAGTCTTAAAGGATTTGTTGATAAAACAAAAATTTCTACAATGTTTAGGTTAGATAACAAAACAGATAAAGAATTTAACGAATATTTAAAAGATAATAAACTTAACAATCCTCTTGCAAAAGATTCAAAAGTAGTGTATATTAGTAGTAGTAAAAAGTTTCCTAAACCACTTTTTGATTCAGGCTGGGAAGCAGAATCTGTTTTACTGTTAGAAAGTATAAGAAATCCAAGACTAGATCCTTTCTTTCATAAAGATTTGGTTATCCATTTTGATGAAGTAGAATCACAAATGGGTTCCTATAGGAATATGCATATAGCAGGACAAATACAAAAAATATGAAAACATGTAAATTAGTAATTGAAGATGAAGTAAACATCAAAATCGAAGGACTCGATGTAGACGTAAGACGTAAGTTATCTAACGCTCTTAAGTTTGAAGTGCCTTATGCACGTTACATGCCACAGTATAAACTAGGACGCTGGGATGGTAAGGTTGCTTTCTTTGGTCTTGGTGGCACAGGATATGTAAATCATCTTGCAACTATTAGTGATGTATTACATAAGCAAGGAGTAGAAATAGTTGACATACAAGATAATAGACATCCTGTACAATTAGATTTTACTCCTATTACAGAACGTTATTGGGCTGACCAAGATGTACGTTGGCCTAAAGGACATCCAGCAGAAGGTGAAGAAATTATTCTGCGAGACTATCAAGTTGAAGCAATCAACAACTTTATTTCTAATCCACAGAGTCTACAACAAATTGCTACAGGCGCAGGTAAAACAATTACAACTGCTACGTTATCACATCTAAGTGAACCGTATGGGCGTAGTATTGTTATTGTTCCTAATAAGTCCTTAGTAGAGCAAACAGAAGAAGACTATATTAACTGTGGATTGGACGTAGGGGTATACTTCGGCGACAGAAAGCAATTAGGTAAGACTCACACTATTTGCACTTGGCAAAGTTTGAATATACTTGACAAGAAGCACAAGGACGGAGCGGCTGTATTAAGCCTTGCAGAGTTCTTAGAAGGTGTAAGCACTATCATTGTCGACGAAGTACACCAAGCGAAAGCAGAAGTTCTTAAGAACTTGCTTACTCGCAACCTACGTAACGCACCTATTAGATGGGGACTTACAGGTACAGTTCCAAAAGAAAAGTTCGAATTTGAAGCCATACACGCGGCGCTAGGACCCGTTATAGGACAAATAAGTGCAAAAGAATTACAAGACAAAGGTGTACTATCACAATGTCACGTCAACATTGTACAGTTGATTGATACACAAGTACACAATGGTTATCAAGAAGAATTAAAATATCTAGTTACAAATAAAGAAAGAATTGAATACTTAGGCAAACTATTAAACACAGTAAAACAATCAGGCAATACTTTAATACTTGTAGATCGTATTAGTGCAGGTGAAATGTTAGCAGAACTAATACCAGGATCATCATTTGTTAAAGGAGATGTAAAATTAAAAGATAGAAAGGAAGCATACGATGAAATTAACGAAGGAACAAATCACGTGGTCATTGCTACGTATGGTGTCGCCGCTGTTGGTATTAATATCCCTCGTATATTTAATCTTGTACTCATTGAACCAGGCAAATCTTTTGTAAGAGTTATACAATCAATCGGTAGAGGCGTTAGAAAGGCAAAGGACAAAGACTTCGTACAAATATGGG
>CEVG01021313.1_pt1 | contig 14161 bp, 30 predicted proteins | sample 356511 | NCBI WGS metagenome assembly CEVG01 (sample SAMEA2623426, study PRJEB7988) | marine metagenome | biome: marine biome (ENVO:00000447); feature: surface water layer (ENVO:00002042); material: "saline water (ENVO:00002010), including plankton (ENVO:xxxxxxxx)" | depth 5 m | reverse complement strand
AATGGCGCATGTGGTTTGTGTAACTGTTTATATTATAGGCACAGGGTCAACGGGAATGCGACCAAGGTTGTGCCACTATGTCAACTGTCATAAGCAGGCGTCTTCAAAACGTTCCCGTGCGATCCACTCGCAGTGTTCACGTAAAGCGTCTTCTGACATGATGGACGCCATGCCTGATTTTTGCATGTTTGCCATCTCCTCTTCAAAGAAAGATAACAGCATGTCTTCATGATGTAATGAACTCATTTAGTCGTAGGGAAAGAATGATGAACAGGTTGAAGATGTGGTGTAGGGGATCTCATAATCCTCGCTAAACATCTCGTAGTAGAATTGACTGAAGATGGCGAAATCGTCTGGGGTTTCGCCATTCCAGATCTTAAGGATTTCAGTGTAGTTCATTGGTCTGCAAACATTGCTTCGTGAGCATCAAGAACGAAATCTATGATCTCGTCTGTAGCACTGCAACTGAATCTGTCACAGAACCAATCAAGGGACATCTCGGCGGACCATTGCGTTTCGAGCATGAATGCCTGCAGTTCGAGGAGGTTTTCGTCGTTGATGACGTGGTTGATGTTTTGTCTCATGTGCTTATTATAGGGTATGGGGTCAGCAGTTCAACCCAGGTTGTGCCACTACTGCAACTGGACCATAGATGTGGTTCATCAGATCCCTGACGCGCTCACGGTCTACGCTGTCACCGTCGCCCCAATCCCAATGATCCATTGCATCATTGCATCTGTCAAGATAAAGTAGAAGTGCATAAGAAATTTGCTCCTTAGTTCTGTTTTGTGAGTACATGCCACCTGTCCCATAATAATCGAACACGTAGTTGATGAATTCTTTAAAGTCTTTCATTTAATCCTCCTGTTGAATTCTTTGGATTCCTGTGGTGTCATGCCACAGAAGTAGTTTAATAGATTACCCTCGTAATCGTCCCAAGGTAGATCATCTAAATCAGATCCAATCTTGATGGTGTCCTTTGCACAATGCGCTTTGTATTCTTGTGGTGTCATTGTTAATACCTACGCGAAAAGTGGACGCATGTAGTTCTTAAATTCTTCGCATCTATGAGCGGCGAGAATTTGCATTTCTTTTTCAGTGATCACGATATCATATCCGTCTGCTTTCATCTCGTCGTAACATGCTTTAGTGATACCTTTGTCTGTGATATCGTATTCATGAAGTGCAACGTGTTTGAAAAATGACATAGATTAAATGTGATGTACATTATTAATATAGAGGGTAGGTAACACGAATGCAAGCAATAGTGGACAGTTTATATAACTGGCACAGGCGGCTGACCCGATTCTCAATAAGACATCACTATTGAGAAACCCCCATGCCAGTTGAGAAAGTGGCACAGGGGTGGTTGCATCTATTCAGTTTTTCTGTAAATGTGGATCAGTCGGAAATGTATCCGACAAAGTAACACAAACCCTCTGCTACAAATTTGTTAGCGAGACCCTGCAATTCAGGGTAATCATAGATCAAATCAGTGTCAAGTAGATGTTGGATCATTGCGACCTCATCGTCCACTGAGTTGATACATGTATTGGGATGTACATTACTCTTCATAGTACACATCGTCCTCGTAGTCAAAATTAACGTTCTTGATACGCTTAGAGTTGGATACATTATCCATGTATCCACTCTGAGCTAAATCGATGTATTGGGCGTATTCTTTTTTTCTTTGAGAGAATGAGGAATTCCGTCCTTTTCCGCGATTATTCCAAGTTTTCGCCATTTTCTTCAGAATTGAAAGTTTTCTTAGATATTCAAGGTTTTTGAATAAGATCACCCTTTTTGAGTGATTCATTATAAAACTTTCCAAGTGAGAAACTTTCGGGGTTTTTCACAAGTTCTTCAAGTTTACTCAGTAGTGTCTTATTTGCAGGTTTCCAAGTGAATTCGTATTTTTTGTCATTTCCTACAAAGTTTACGAAAACAGTGGAACCTTGCACAGAAATCCGATCGATGGCAGAACTGACTGAAGTAAAGTCGAAGTCGTATTTTTTGGAGGTTCTGGGCATTTGTTTCCCTTGTGTACATTAATAATTATATGAGCAACACTTTCAGAATGGGGGACAACCTGTGCCAGTTCTCAAAGTGTCACTGAGGTGCTTGACTTTTCTGTGGTTGCGGTCTAAGACAGCAGAGGTACTCCAGAGACCCTCGGAGATACCTCCACAGTCGCCGTCTAGCTCACGCAAACCTATTTTTTAACACATTTTTTAATTCTCAATAAAAACACGTTATTGATTCTCAATAATGCGCGTTTCTTGAGAAATGTGTCAAAAACAAGTCAAAACGAGTCCAAAATGGGTCTCAAATGTGCGCTTTTGACGTTGTACCGTACTGAGAGTACAGTTTTGCATCGTTAATCGCCTGTTGATCACTGCGGAAAGGTCCGTAGGACATATCAACACCATCATAGTTCCAATAGATACCTTTCCTCTTCTTATTGAGATGAATGGTGAGTTCTTTGTTCAATGCATTGATGATTGCTTTCATGAGAATACAGGAATGAGTTCAGTTGAGATGACCTTAGGGTCGTGTTGTTTAATCTGACGTTCGTAATGTGCTGCGTCGTCTAGGGAAAAGAATGTCAACCTCTTTGTAGAGGTCACGTTGTTCTTCTTTCTCCTCTTCAAAATAACGGCATACTTCATCATAGAAACGTTTACTTTGTGATGGGGTGGATGTGTCCCCAATCAGATGGGAATACAATAGGGAGTGCTCCTGTGACATTATGTTTGAGTGTGATGTAAGACTCCTGTGCGAAGTTCACTGTCCATTGTGATCCTTCGTATTCAACTTGATCTCCCTTTGTGAAGGGCAAGTTTGTTCCAGAGTTGTCGCTCGTACTCATAGAATACTTTCCATAGGTGGACTGTACAGTGTTGAGTGTAGTCGAGTTCTTCTGCTGTGTCTATACACTCTCGAATACGAGATAGTTGTGAATAGAGCAGTTTTGTCTCTGTATCCATCATACCACATCTACTCGTAAAATGCTACCCAATTGACATTGTTCCATCCATGCAGCACGTAACGATTCCCAATCATAATACGTTACTGCTTTCTTATGTTTGTAGATCAGTTTGTACTTGTGTCTGTCGTATGGTTTATCAGACGTACAAGTGAAATACCTTGGGTCGTTTTTAGGAATGAGTTGGGTCATTGATTTGCATAGCGGAGTATGGAGTTGTTTGAGACAAGTCTACCACAGTACCGACTCTTTTGGGGTTGATGGGAGCATGGTATTGTCCTTTCTTGGTGTCAAAGAATCCCCAGATGGATTTTGGGGTATCACTGGTATAAGAAAAGACGCCATGATTACAGATCCAGATAGCAGAAACGTTACGCTTGAACTGTCTAACCTCATAAGAATAACCCTTTGGTGGACGATGGAAATCGAGGGGAAGATGTGTCATGATAAAAGAAGAGGGGAGGTCTCGCGTCAGGAGACACAATTACATAGACCCTCAGCAGTAGACAGGAGAGTAATCCTTACCAGTATACTCTTCAGTGTTGAAGTCACTAACAGTAGCACCGTTAGCGATGTAACCTTCAACATCATACTTCATGCCGATACGATCGCGGGTGGAGAAAGAAGTCAGTTCAGTCTCAGCACCTTTGTGCCAGATGACACGCTTGACGAAACGCTTGCCAGTGCCGACGGGATAGAAGTCGATCTGGGTGGCGGAGGTGTGGAGTCGCATGGGTGTTTTGCTGATGAACATAGTATAAGGTAGACAGGAGCGATCAGACGCTACCCTGTGCCACCTGTTCAAATGGCACACGAGTGACAGTCAGACGACGCCATCCACGCACTTCTCTGATAGCATTGACCACTTGGTTCACCACGTTGTTATGCTGACGGTCGAGACCACGCATGGACTTGGTAGCACGACGTGTGATGTAGAAGATGCTGGTGGTCAGGTCTTCGTTGCAGATCTGGATCTCGTAAGCGTTGGGCATGGGTGGTTCCCTGTCGATGTATGTAATATAGAGCATTATGGGGGCGGTTCAATGCCCCCTGTGCCACTTGTTCAAGCGTCCTTGAAGATGCCGTCGGTGACAGAACCCTCAGGGATAGCGACTTCCTTTACTCTGTTCTCAGAACGAAGCGCATGGCAGGTCCACTCGCCATCATCATAGTAGTAGGTATACTCTGCATCATACTGACTGTCAGCAGCACAGAGGAACTCATTCAGGTTCTCGTACAGGTTAGGTGCATTTTGCACATAGGACTCACCACGCATGGTATAGTACAGCGGACCAGACTCAGGCAGCGTTTCGTTGTTCCATCCTGCATTGGTATAGACGCAGGACATATCACCACCGTCGATCAGATCACTGACCTTAGCGTCAGTGTTGTACACGTCACGCAGCACGCGACCGTTGTACTGAGGATAACCGTCGTAGTGGCAGTAGACACCGAGGATGCTACCGTCTTTGAGTCGTTTGCCGATGAGAGAGCGAGTGCCCATGTGTGAGTTGTGTTCCTTTGACTCTTTTAATATACACGGTTTTGGGGGTCAGGGTAGTGACCCTGTGCCAGTCTTGCAACTGGTTTTGATCCATGTCCGTGGAGCGATTCGTGATACAATCCCTTTCATCTCATATCCTTTCATAGTATACTCCACAACTGTGGTGCCTTTACTATGATTAGGACGAGTTGCATACACCTCTTTGAAATAGTGTTGATCCATGTCACCAACAACGATCTGTGTCTTGACAGACAAGTCATCAGCAGTAAATACGGTCAACTCAGATGATCCATCGACAATAGATCGCACGATGTTCTTGATCCTTACTGTAACACCAGTCATTCTGACAGAGGGGATTCACGTTTGCAGATGTTATTCTTGCCAGACAACACGTCATCGACATAGTTGTTGACTTTATCAGATACTTTCCACGATCCACCTACACCGCCGTCCATATTGACAACGATGTCATCACCTACCTTGTCTTCAGGATACCATGTGCCAAACTTCTCTGGTGCATACCAGAAGTCTTCCCAATCGTTTGCTGTTGCTTCGGTGATGTTGCTCATATTAGAATGTGGTGCTTTCATAAGTATACAGTCCAGTCAGAGCTCACAGTGGTCATGTAGACACTTCCCTGACTGGCATAGGGTACGTTCCCTTTTGATCTGGTTCCAGGCAGCATTGAAGGTCTTTCTACTACCTATCTGCCGCCCATGGTGGATCATACACCATCCCTTTGCACTCTTACGTGATCTTGTTAGAAAGGGGAAAATTGCCCACATACCTTTGTCAATCAATACTGGTTGTGGTTCTAGATAATCATCAAGTAGACTTGGGTTGCTTTTGTTGTCGTTCTTCATGCGTATACCATGGATGTTTATATTCACGTTTGTTGTGAATAGTCAACGTTGGATCAGTGCCCCAGTCGTTCATAGCACGAATGCCACCAAACGATAATTCTAGATCTTTACCCCATCCTAGTTCTTTGACAAACTCATTTGCGATGCTGATCTGCAAATTCCCGCTGCCATCGTAGTGATAGCGGAAGTAATCTTGAATGTTTGGTTTCATTTCTTCTTCGCTTTCTCTTGCTGTTGTTTACGGGCACGCTCTATTCTAGCATAATCGAGAGCATTAGTGCCACCTGCATATGTATCATTGAAACGATCACAAACGAACTTAAGTGACGGATCTTCTTTACGAACTGGTTGGTGTCCAGCACTACGCATTTGTCTCCACGTCATTGTATCATCGTGAGGACGTTGTGCGTGATAGAAAGGTGCAAGACAGGCAGCGTCATGCACGTTGAGAGTCATTCTGTCGGGTAGTGATCCTTGCATTGCTTTCCTGTAGCAACACACATAATAAAACACCCCAGCGTTCGCTGAGGTGTGCCTGTGACACTAATCAAAGTGTCAGTCAAGGATGTTCTTGCATATCCGTTTACAGGTATGTTGGTTTAACGAATCGCATTCAATTAAACACTCATAATAATCATTAAGTTTTTGATTCTCTACCTCCAATTCTTCAATAGTGCCTTCAAAATGTCTCCATTCATCTAGCTGTGATCGTGATAGTAGGTTGTGCATGTATCCTCTCCACAGTTAATTGCCATAACAAATGAGGGGTCAGGTTGCATCTATTTTATCTCCAACTCTATGTTTCTATTTAAACACAAATTACCTAAAATGTCAAAGTCGATACAGAATACTTCATGAAATTTGCTTCATTAAGATATCTGAATATTTCCTGAGATTATTATACGTTCATGGTCACACTCATGTGGAGGAACATAGTGTAGGTCTGTAGAACTAAAGAATGCCAATACTCCTGTGCTCGGTGTAATTAATGCTGCTGGTGGCATCCATGGACGTTCTGGATCAGGAAACACCAATGGAGCACAGTCAGGACAGGCATCAATGTACCAAATAAAAGATTGTACGTATTGTGGGTCTGGGTGCATATGAATTACAGCATAATCACCACGTTTGTATACACCACCCCACATTTCACATATTTCCACACATCCATGGCGATCAATCAGCAAGTCATTTGCCATAACATTGATCTGTTCTGTGATTTCCCAGAACGCTTCGTCCTGATGCATGGTCCAGTGGGTCACGTCACATTTAAGACTTGACCCTCTATCATTCTTATCACCAACGTTCTTAATGTAGTCAGCGATCCAGAAGTCTGGTTCTAAGTATTTGACCTGTGGGTTTACTCTGCGTGGCATGTATACTCCTCATATAGTTTCACTTGCATGTCAAATGCTTCTACTTCCCATGGTTCATCCTCATAGGATATGTCAGAAGAAATGATCTCTCCCATCCATTTATTAGTGAACTTAGGAGCAAATCTCTGCTGGTGTCGATTGCGAAGACGTTGCTCAACGTGCATTAGTTCATGGAACAATGTGATGAGATACTGTTTAGCATCTAGACGATTGTCCAGTTCAATAAGAAACTCCCTAGGAAAAGACAAGGATGATGTTGTTGTGCAAGCACCATCCATGTGTTCATGCCAGCATCGACGATCCTTCACCTCAATGTGAAAACTGAGGCGGTTGAGGTTACGATGTTTGGTAAACCACTCGATTGCATCCCTAACGATGCGCTTTCTGTTGCGATAACCACTAAACGTGACGTGACAAGACATAACCAGTGCAGGAACCAGACGAACGAGATTACAAAAGCAAGTTTCATTACAATTCTTTTTGCGCTTCAGTCAAATAGCGCTGTAGTTTCTGTTCTAATTGGACATCACTGATTTTGTGTCGGATAGCGTATGCTTGAGAGTCATGTCGAGTATTACCCCACATACTATCAATTAAGAATTTAATCTCAGCAGTGGATAACTCAACTTGCGTTACACATTCTTTCATTCTGAATAATGTCAATAGGTTGGGTTTTGTCGATTGCCAACCACTTATGGAACTCATCAACAGTCATTTCCATAGATGCTGCTGCTTCTTCATCCCACATGGCGTTGTTTGCATCGACTTCGGCATTGAACTCAGGGTCATCTGCCAAGTGTTCAAGGAGTTGATCGAGGTCGGTCATGTGCGTTTTGTTGATTACTCTGTAATCATACACACTGGAGGAGCGCATCTGAGCGTGCCTGTGACAGTTTTGCTTCTGTCACACGTTCCTGAGCGAGTCTCGCGTATTCTTCCTCTTTCTCTACTAGTATGTAGTTCCTATTTGATTCTACCGCAGCAACACCAGTGCTGCCACTCCCAGCAAAACAATCAAGAACAATATCACCAGGATCGGTGCAATGTTCAATAATATTCCTGAGGAGCGGAATTGGTTTAGGAGTGATGTGACCTTGCTTATTAGAGTCGAAATCATAGTTCCAAACGGAATGATGTGTGCATTTATTACGGAACTTAGGAACCAGATCGTCCATAGTGAAACCAAGATGCTTTGTAATTGGAACGATTGTCTCCACTGTGGGGTAATTCTTTCCTGTCTCGATGTTGCTATACCACCCTGTAAGTTTGCCATTCTTGCTTAGAATCTCCCTGCTGATGTCACTGGACTTGATATTGCGCTCCATGCGTCTCTGTCGTAGTTTCTTATGCAGATCTTTCCGCGTATAGAACATGATATACTCTGAGATCTTCTGGAAGTTGTTGAGTCCCTTGACCTGAACGAATCCATTCAAGAAACCTTCCTGTTTTGCACCAGAGAATAGTTTGTTCCAAACAATAAAGTTACGGTATTCTAGATCTGTGCTATGTTGGATACGGCGATCCAGTTCTGCCATGATACGAAAGTCATTATGGAAGAACCAGAATGATCCACTATCCTTCATCACTCGCGCACACTGGACAAAGACCTCCTCCATCCAGTCATAATAACAATCACCAGAGTAAGGTTTAGGTTGATATCCCCTTTTGGTATAACCAAAATTGTCCCAATCGTCCTTCCCAATATTGTAGGGAGGATCAATCAGGACAAGATCTACAGACTTATCAGCGAGTTTTTGTAACTGCTTTAGACAATCGCCTTGGATTAGTGTGGAGATAGGCTTTTTTGAGGATGGGCGCAATTTCATCGAGAGGAGTGTCTGATTGAATAAGGTTGGAACGACGTGTAAGGGGAAGAATATTACCTCCACGAGTCATATATTTACTATCGCTGAGCGGAGTAACATGTCCGAACTGGATCTGATACGGAGAACGATCATCATCTATAGTATACCACTCTGGTTCAAGAATGTCACCTAGGATAGGATCACACAGATAACCATCCTTGGCGATGTAGATACCGCGCTTATGGTATTCTTTTACCAAACGAAATGCGTGAATGAGCAGTTTGTCATGTACATCAGCGGGCATAGTGAAAGTAACACCCTTCTGCATGAGCAACAATGCCGCAAAGTCGAACTCTGCTGTCGCTACAGTGAAACTAGTTCCCGCATTTTCTAGAGGAATACCTGCTTTGAGTTTGACTCTTTGCTTCAGGTTGTACTCACTACGCAACTCAGACTCCTGACGCTTGGTAATTTGTACAGGAAAAGTGCGCTTACAACGATTCTTGAAGAGCACGTCATCTGCACCAGGCGCAGTATTGCAGTCTTTTATCTTATTAGCGAACTTGTCAGTAAAGAAACCAGCAAGAGTAGAGCGGCACTTACCACTGTGACCTTTCGGAAGACAGCAAATAGCGCCACTATGGTTGTTGTAGAAGTCATCATAGAAGTCAGATTCCGCAGCAGTGATGTCAACTTGAGCAAGACGAGAGATAGATTCGGAGAATGTTCTCTGTCTCACACCACCATTACAAGTCTTACCGCAAATGTAATCCTTGTATGGACTGGTTTCTTGGAAGTCTACTGCCTCAGCGACAGCAGCACGGTTTTGGGGAGTAATAAGCATAATAAGTCTGAGAGGGGTCTAGGAGCGCCCAGAGGGCACCTAAACCATGTAAAGGTAACCACCTGACCAGTCTGCACGCTTAAGGCACTCATCGCAACTGTCGCTGTCAAGGAGGTTGTAGCGCACATGCTTGGCGGGAGACTTCCAACCTGCGGGTTTGTATACGTCACCAGTCTTCTTGTCAACGAAAGCATGAACACTACGCTGGTTGTTGACCATAACGATCTTGTAGTATTTGCGCCCCTCTTCGATCTCGAAGGAGTAGTCGCACTTACCATCCAGCAATTCGTTGATGCAGTTCTGGTGATAACCAGTGCTGTCACCATCTTTCATGATGGAGCGGTTGTGACTGTGGATGCTGTAGCTCTTGAAGTCCTCTAGCAGTGCGGTAACAAGGAGGTTGGTGCGTTGGAGGACGGGAGTCATGGTGTTTCTGTGTTTGATATACTAAGTATATCAACTCCTAGGGGCGCAGCAACCACCCCTGTGACACTAGTCAAACTGTCCTGTCACTCATCAAAGTCCCAGTCTTCCGTGTCATCATCACTGTTGTACCACATGTTATATGATTCGGCGTCCTCATCGTCAAACTTGTCATGTGTCCATTGCAATATACTGAGTCCTGCTAATGAACTTACGTGAAGTGTGCTGTCACCATCATTGACACAATGAGCACGACGAACCCACATCGTAAGAGGATGATCTGGTTCGTGACATTCGAGAATATCCAGTAACTCCTGAAACTGTTCTCTGTTTAAATGCTTATGTTCTATTTGCTCCATTGGGTTCGCTCAATGATTTCAATCTTATTTGCAGCAACTTGGTCACAGTATTCCAGAACAGCTTTGTTCAAGTTCATACGTTCGCGTGAATACTCAACTAAAAATCCTGGTTTTCTGAATTTTAGGTCAACTTCCTTGTTTGCTGCGCGGTGTGGTGATGCCTGTGCGAAGTCTGTACCGTCATATGTACAGTCTTGCGTAGGTATGATGATTGAGTTGTTACTCATAGGAGTAAACGACATGGTATCATCCACTTTTATAACACGTCTTTCCCTACAAGACAAGTTATTTGCGTCAGGATCAACACCAATACAGATAGCATCCGCATCGTTAGTCAATGCTGTGAATCTTGTTAGTCCAGATATACGCAAACTAAGATATGTCCCAGGTCTATAGCGTAATGCTTGAGCATAACCAGCAGTCTCACTCAACCATACACCCTCGGGAAATAAGAGACAACGACTATGTGCATAGAATCTACGTAGATAATCGATTGCACTAACCTGTAACTTGTCATGATGAATCTGCTTCACCATGTCAATGTTATCTTGTTTCACATAGATCTTCTCTTCTTCTGGATCATCTCCGAAGAATTTAAAACCTGCTTGACAACCACCATAATAAAGAACTGTGATGCCGTCAAGGCAATCACGAGTCGTCACTTTATTCATAAACTCTATCTACGATTTCGATAAGACCTCTTTCAACTTGATCCAACCAACTGTTTAAGAACTCTGAAACATTAGGTTCTGCATCTGTGAACTCAATGAGGACATTAGGTTCATCAGAAGTAATCTTAATTGTGTCTAGTTCAGATACGGTGAATGGAAAATGCTGATACATCTTGGTATTATGATACCATGCATCCTTCAAAGGCACAAGTATCGTTCCTACTTTGCTAGGAGTATATGTCAGAGAACCATTAACTATGAGTATATTTCTATGAAGTGCGGATCTATTCTCAAAACCAGTGCAAACACAATTACCCTTTTCTTCCATGGATGTTAATCTTGCCAACCCAGGGAATCTAAAGTGTGTAAATGCGCCGTCGTGATAGATAAAAGATTTGTTAGCAGGTTTGAGTGAGTCACTTTTCCACTTAGACCCAAACATAACTGTACGATGATGCACCTGCAGCGTGTCACCAAGACCAAAGATTACATCCTGATGTGTGTCTACAGGACCACCTGGGTGATCAGTAATCCATTGGCGCACAATCTCACTGTGGTTCTCTAAAACAACCTCTTTGAGAGGATCTGGATCATTACCAAATAGTTTTTTACCGAGAAGTGCGTCAGTGCAACTAAAAATATTCAACCCGACAGACTCAATAACCCTACCGAAGGAATATTCAGCGATTCTGCTGTCTTGGAGTTGTGTAAGATCTAGTGTCATTCTGCTGCCTTCGATGCTTCTTCAAATGCATTGTCAAAGTCTTCTGGACCATGTACGTTAGCAACCTGAACTGTAGAGAGAACTGGATCGAGAATTGTAGAGTTCTTCTTGTACATAGCTTCTCTATGCCTATTCATAGTAGCAGGTTCAACAGTCTGAGGTGTGTTGAGAATAGCAGTTAAGGCAAGAACCAGAGGTTTCTTATCCTGTTCTTCTTTCTTTAACTTCTCTACCTCCCAGAATACCATCTGTGCAACCTGAAACAGGACTGGTTCTTCTGCCTCTGATTTCATGTTGTTTACATTAAAGACTACAACATAGTCATCTTCAAGCTTCAGTTCAGGAGAGTTGAAGTGAACTTCAAAACTACCGTCCTCTGAGTTGTAGTTCTTACATGTAAATGTTGGTGCCAAACTAGCATCAACAACGAATTGTGGATCAAACATTTTTTACTCCTAGTTAATGCTACGACCTCTGCGGTCGCCTGTTGTTACCCAACTATAGACATATGACGCTCCATCTATATATGCCCCACGGGTGCCACCGCTATATGATGAGTTTTGACCATTTTGACCGATGCCGCCACCACTGCCGCCACCGTTGGATCCGCAACCTGAGGAACCTCCTCCTCCGCCACCACCGTCGGCGTTGCCATTACCACCACCGCCAGATCCAGAACCACCAGGCAGACCAGCGCCACCGCCTCCACCACCACCATTTACTCCATATGAGTATTGGTATGATCCTTGGCATTGACTACCTTTCATGCATCCATACTGATAGTTAGCTGTGGCGTTGCAGGTTCCGTTGTTACCTCCACCGCCTCCACCACCGCCGCCAGCGAGGAGACCATTATTTCTAATTGCTACACTTGTTCTAGTATAAAGACCAGTGGATCCACCGCCACCATTACTGCCGCCACGATTACCACCGTTGCCACCACGTCCTTGAATACGTTGTCCACTATTAATTTTGAGATAAACTCTACCATTAATATTACCAAGATTCATTGCAGTGTTACCACCTTGATAGCGGTTAGTTTCTACAACACCCTTGATAGTTTGAGAACCATTCCATCCCTGCCCAGACAACCAACTACTTAGGTTGAATGTAGAGTTTGTATTGCCATTGAGAGTGACTTTAAATCTAAAAACATCAGAGTTGTGAATAGTTCTCCACGATCCACCTTGCTTAATATAAACTTGTTTAGAGGTCCTCCATTGACCTCCACTCTTTACATAAACTTGATCTAGATTTCTCCAGTTGCCACCAATCTTGAGCTCTAAGTGTTCGTCAAGAACTCTTGCTTCTTCGTCGTTATACGGTAACGCCATGTTATCTAATCACCTATTAATACTTATACCAGATGTCGCCATCGCTTCCGCCAGATGGATTACCTGTGGAAACTGTTCTCTTTCCATATGCGTTAGAGTTAGAGTTAACAGAGAAACTGACTGCTCCAGTAGAAGCATTGACAGAAGCTCCATTCCATCCAGTTCCAACTGCAAGAGATTGAACACCAGTGTTGTTGATGGTAACTGTACCATTTCCATTGGTGATGCTGATACCAGTAGAGGAACCGAGAGTTGCTTTACTGAATCCACTAGATCCACCGATGAGCAGTTGACCATTAGAAAGAGAAGATGCATCAATTCCAGTACCACCGTAGTTTCTGGCGATAATGGATGCCTGCCATACACCTGTAGTAAGTGTACCAACAGTAGTAACGTTGCTGAAACTAGTAAGTGCCGACTCAAGTGTCGCTTGTGTTGTTGCATCGAGAGCATCAATGTTCTGCAGAGTTGCAGTACCAGATGAATCACTAACAACTTGAGATGTACCAACAGTAAGTTGTCCACCAGATACAGTCAAGTCACCTGCCATCGAAACGTTTCCGTTAGATGCAGTTACGTTAAACTTGTTAGTGTTGACGTTAAGATTTCCAGTCAAACTTAAAACACCACTAACAGCAGTAGTAGCATTTCTGAGTGTCAGTGTGCCAGTGGTAGCACCAACAGTCATCGCAGTTGCAGCACCAGCAAGATTTACTGTAGTTGCAGTAGCGTTGATCAGGTTGAATGTGGTTGCTGATGTAGTCAGGTCACCACCATTGACAGCGAGATCTGCACTACAAGTTACATTACTAGACAGAGTTGATGTACTTGTTACTGCAAGTGTGCCACCCAAAGTTGTAGCACCACTGTTAACGTTCAGTGTGCCAGTGCTCTGAACATCGAGACCTAAACCATTCTTAAGTTGCAGATCTCCAGTTGCATCAGTAGGACCAGAACCACCAGAAACCGCCATGTTTCCAGTGTCAGATAGACCCCACTTGACCCACTCAGCACCAGTCCAATACCAACCAAGATATTGACCACGAGTGATATTTTCAAGTAACTTCCAGTCTCCTGTGTTTGCCTGAGTAGTTGAGGATGGAGTTGATCCAACAATGTCAATGTTCTTCTGAGATTCAGATGCACCACCAATCGTGATGTCATTAGCAGTCAGAGTGTCATCAACCGTAGCTTCCTTCTTGACAAGTAACTTTCCTCTGATTTCACTCTCAAGAGTTTCAGATTCAACAGTAAACTTATCACGAATGATGA
>CEVG01161909.1_pt1 | contig 14269 bp, 21 predicted proteins | sample 356511 | NCBI WGS metagenome assembly CEVG01 (sample SAMEA2623426, study PRJEB7988) | marine metagenome | biome: marine biome (ENVO:00000447); feature: surface water layer (ENVO:00002042); material: "saline water (ENVO:00002010), including plankton (ENVO:xxxxxxxx)" | depth 5 m | reverse complement strand
ATTAAATAGCCACCCTCTCCACTATTGCTGCTAGATGAAAAAATTGCAGCTCCTCTAGCGCTGCTGGTAGTACCTTCAATTTGAAACGCCTGACTGAGGGATTGATTAAACGTATTACTACGCGCAGTAGACGTACCAACTAACAGCTGCCCCGAGCTATCAACCTTTGCCGCAGTGCTGCCGTTTGTTGAAATATTTACTTCGTTCGTACCAAAGAAAATACCGCTATCGGTATCATCACCTGTCAACGCAGGAGCCGCAGCTGTTCCATTTGTGACTTTAAGTGGCGTGATGCCGTCTGTTCCGCTGATAGTAATTGCCATAATTTACCTCAAATCACCACCCAACTTGAAGATGACGGAATAGTAACCGTGACCCCTGAATTAATTGTAATCGGCCCCGCACTATGGGCGTTCCGGTTCGTAGGAATAGTGTAACTCGTATCTACCGTTTGCTCATTCAAGAAAAAGACGTGGTTACCTGCACCACCTGTGGCGCCAGTAAAGTTTGACGCCAACTTTGCTTCGGTGACCGTTCCGTCAGCCGGGGTGTTGATGTCAACCGAGTCCCCTTGCATGACTGCAAAGAAGGAAAGACCTGACCCCGGGGGCGTCGTAAAAGTGATCTGACTGCTGGCTACGGTGTAGTCGACACTTGGGTTCTGAATTACACCACCGACTGACACCGTGAGCTGAGAGGTACTAGCAGGAGTAACAGCAATCCCACTTACCTCGAGGTCAAATGTTGCTAGCGTTCCGTTGAAAGAACCGGAGATGTCATCGATCTCACGGTTCTGACCACGTGCTACGCCTCTACCGATGTATGGCACAGTGAACTACCTCTTGATCACTCTATTCTAAAGGAGTAAGTCTTTTGTCCTTACTCCTCTCCGGGGTCGGCAGGGAGAGGCGTGTTGCCTTCAGCGACCCACTCAAGATATTTCTGGTAGCGAGTGTTATCGGGGTCTGGAGGAATTGAAATACACGTGCCTACAATACCGACACTCGGGTCTCCGATAGCGGTAGGAGAAGGATTAGTTATCAAGTAGTATTGAATAGTCATAATCAAAGCTCCGCTTCAAGAGTTACATCCGCACCATTACCCCAAACTGCTGGGGTCTGACCGGATGAAGTAACGACACCGGTCGTGCTGGTTATTACGGTGAACACCGCCATCCTTACATTCGATTCTCCTTGAATGGTAGGCGTTGATGTCACTGAATACCATGCTACATCCTCAACAAGTAAATTACCGTTGGTAACAGCGTCAATAGCAGGAGTAGCACGCATTGGCGTATGCAAATGATGGTTAATAATTGCCCGGTCGCCTCCGGAATTATTGACCCAGATGCCCATTGCTATCCTGCCACCCCCATACCTTTGGCAGTACCGATAACATTTATCAAGCTCATCGCTGACGTTTAGGTGCTCATACGGTGTTGCCTTTTCGCCAAGTTCTAGCTGAATACCAGTGATCAACCAATCATTGCTGGTAGAGGCCATCAGGTTCGTACTTGTTGGATGACGATTAGTAGCATTAGAACCCCAAGCATTTTGATTTGAAGATCCTCCCTTACTGCTGCCAATACCTAAATACCATCTAATTTCAAAACCAGTACCAAAATCATCATTTATAGTGCCTGAAGTATCTCCAGGGATTGTAATTGTTTTGTATTCCCAAGTATTCGCCGTAGCAATATTGTAAGTAGTTTGGTATGCCCTTGTAGCATCAGATTGATAAATAAAGAAACCAAAATCACCAGTAAGAGCAGATTTAACCCAGAAAGAAACTGTTATCGATTGAGCTTCAGAAGTGCCGTAACGCAATCGCGTCAAATTTTGTGCTTCGATCCGCTGCTGGAACCAAATTTCATCATTTGAACCCAACGATGTATCGGCAGTTGTGACATCAAATTTAAAACTTCTTGCAAAACCTTTTCCACTAGGAACATCGGTGACCTGCTGACCAGTAGCCGCGCCGCCTTGAATTTTTGATGCCCATCTGTCAGTGATAAATTTTTGTGTGCTGCTTAAGGAGACCGCAGATCCCTCATTTCTTTGATCTATCTTGTGCTCCCCATTGATAAACAGGTTGCGATTACTTAACGTACCGGCAGTTGGAAAAGTATTCCCGTGAATCGTCGTAGGCTCTAGATCACCATCAAGAGTAATCTTGTCATTACCTGCATCGACGACAAATAAGTTTGCTTTCGTATCGCCTTCTACACGGAAATCAACATCATCACCGTCTTCATTGAAGACAATTGCAGTAGGCCCAAAATCAGCAATCTTATTGTTGTTCGAGCTGACAGACGTGATCCCAGTACCGCCTCGGAATAGGCCAGTATCAAGGTCCTGGTTGAAGGTAATCGAGGGCGTACCGGCATCACCATCAGGGAATGCATGGCCTGCTGTCACATAGTCGGCGCCAGCAAGAATGACACCGAAGAAGGACTGACCGGACGCTGGAGCCGCACTGAAGACGATGTTCGTACCAGTCAGCTGGAAGCCGTTAGTTCCCGTTCCATCTGGTTCCTGGATGACACCACCGACAGAAATCAGGCAGTTCTCCGAAGCGATCGGGAAGGGAACTGGTGAAACACCACCAACTTGAAGGGCGAACGAAGTCGTAGATCCATTAAAGCTGGAGCTAATATCATCAATGCTTTGATACGTACTCTGAGCGATCTGCGGGCTCTGGCCGATATATCCCATGATGTAGATCTATTTATTCATCTATTGTATTAGGGCCTGACGTAGAGGGTTTACGCGGCCAGACGACTGATTCCGGACCAGTCTCTGCATAGGTGGTCGGAATGTCGCGAAGGGTCTGACGATAAGCAGCCCATTGAGCCTGGTCAACAGTGCAGCCAGGGATCATTGTCCAGTCGGATTCTTGGAGGAGTTCGTTACGTTTTATACGTACATGCTCCCAAGTGTTAGTATCTTCAGCAGGTTCAGGCGTGTTGCCTTCAGCGACCCACTCAAGGTATTCCTGGTAATCGCGGTTGCCGGGGTCAAACGGAATCATCGCTCCGTCAGCTATACGGCAAACGCACTGCACAGGTGCCTCAGGCGCGTCTGTGGGAAAGTGTTTATACATTGTCAAAGCTCAGCATCAAAGTTTGCATAGTCAACATAAGCTGATATATTTGAGTCTACATAAAAAGTAGTGTGCGTCCTGCTATTTGCGTCTGCATTGGTCATTCTATTGGCACCTGTAACTGTTCCGCTGCCTGTTGGCGTCACACGCATTGTAACAGGGTGATGAAAAGTGGCTGTACTCCGATTTGAGTTCCACTGATTGCAGTAAACTCTTCCAACTCCATTAACTTGCCAGTAATACCGCTGACACCTAGCAAGCTCATAATCGAAGCTCCTTTGCTCAAACGGTGTCGCGGTGTTGCCGACTTCTAGCTGGACACCAGTGATAAACCAGTTGTTGTTTGTACTTTCTAACAAACGAAGATTATCAGAATCAGTTGCTGTATTTGTGTTGTTTACCCAACTATTTGCCGTAGCACCGTCTCTACTTGTTCCTGCAAGCTGCCACCATTGTATCGCAACAGCAAAATTCTCATTGATCACCTTTGTCTCAGTTGTTGCTGAATCAAGGGTGATAGAGGCGGTTTTACGTTCCCAAGTATCTGCAGTAGAAATAGAATAAGTAAAATTGTAAACTCTAGTATTTCCGTCCCCCCACGAGCTACCGTTGTCGCTTAATTTAAGCGCAGCAGAAAATGTACCAGTCCGATTAGATTTTACATAAAAACTAATAGTTACTGTATCCGGATTTGCTTGAAAATACTTTAAAAAACTTGTATCGTAGCCTTCCAAGGCTTGATAAACGCTCATCTGTGCGTTTGCATCAGTAGAAGTATCGGCTGTCGTGCAACTAAGCTTGAAGCTTTTTTCAAACCCATCAGGGGCATCAGTGCTTTGATCTACTTGATAGACACCACTACCCAAGTTAAAAGTATGTGCCCGGAATCTGTCTAAATAATAAGCTCCTGAAGTTTGCGAAGTGAAACTCGTGCCTCGCTGCGACACTTGCATCGCACCATTGATGATCAGGTTTCTATTACCAAGCTTGTCAGCAACACTATCCCCTAACCGCTGTCCATCAATATCAGTTAATGGCATTATTGATTACCTCCTTAGGTTTGCTCAAGGTAGCTAACAGAAAGATCCAACGCAGTGGCCGTGTCAGCACGTGCCCTCAACACATCGCTGGATTCCATGATGATTTTAGAACCTGAGATGATCTCCAAAGATCCACCTCCAGGAACAGGGGCGTTCCTAATAATATAGATGTCATCACCCGTATTTGTCACGAGATAAATATCAACGTCAGCACTGGTGCCGGTCTTGTTCGAGACCAAGATACTCAGAAGAACGTGAGTCGCACTGGCGCCAGCAGTCAAGATATTAGTGGCGGTGTCAGTGATAGCCGTGGTTACCAGGCTTGACTTAGTAGCGATCTTAAAAGTGTTTGCCATATCAGCCTAGAGCCACAATTAATGCAAGGTTTGATGTGTTTTCAAAGTTCCCAGTGACCGTAAGATCACCTGTAATTGAAACGTTACCTGGGATAGTTACAGCGCCTGCTGCGTCTATTGTAAGTCTAGCAACTCCACCGGTCACGAGACTAATTTGATCCGGGCCACCACTAATAATTCCAGTGTTGGAATCAGTGGCGAACTTAAGAGCACAACTTGTTAGTGAACCAAGTGAAAGTGCTGAGTTCGTTCCATCTTCTCTGAGAAGCGGGAAACCTCCAGCCTGTACTCCATCGTGGACGACTGTACTGTTCTTATCAGTATCTACAGTGACTTCACCCGAAGCACCAGTGAAGCCTGAGTGCTGGGCTGTTGAGCCTCTGCGAAATTGTACTTGGGTTGCCATAACTCTATCCTAATGCAACTGCAATTGCGGTAGCAAAACTTTCGGTGGAGATTGTTCCATCGGTATCAGGAACAGTCATAGTTCGGGTATTACTTGCAGTAATGCCTGAACATTCAAAAGCAAGCTTTTTGGAACTGTCACTGTTATCACTAATCCTGAAGGTATTATCAACAAAAGTTCCGCCGGGAATCGTCGAAGCTGAAGTCAATAATGTGCCAGTTTCATCCGGCACTGTAATAGTCCGGTTGTCGGCGAGTGCTGCTGGTGTTAGCGTAATCGCCCGAGAACTGGATCCGCCACCACGTCCATTAATAAGGATTGCATCTTGCGTTGAAGCCTGCTCGAACCGCTGTCCAGATGCATTTCGGAACGTGTTCGATGCCGTGAACGTCTTAGTGCCTGAGATCGTTTCATTGACATCTCTAAGAGAGACCGTGCCTCCAGCATTCGGTAATACAATTGTGCGGTTGGCACCCAAAGCTTCAGGTGTAAGGGTCACCGCATAAGAATTACTACCGCCACCACGACCATTGATGACAACACCGTCGTTCGTCGCGGCCTGTTCAAACCTTTGACCGGATGAATTCCTGAATGTGTTGTTGCCCGTGAAGGTCTGGTCAGTGCCCAGGACAACGATCGTGTCGTTTACGTCCTGAACAGTCAAAGTCCGCGTTGTGGATGTAGTGATACCACTTAAAGCAAACGCCAACTGCTTCGTGTTGTCCGTGGTATTACGGACTCTGAAGCCGCCATCATTCGTGACCACTGCGGCCGACGTCACTGACGTCAAACCAGCAAGGGTAAGTGTGGAAGAACCCAGAGATACAGCACTCGTGCCGATCGTGATAGAGCTATTGGCAAGCTGACTATTGGGAATGGCACTGGTCCCAAACTCACCTGTGCCGTTGTTGTAAGTAAGTCCGGAACCTGTAGCAACACTTAACGATGTAAGTAAAGCGACGGTTCCGCCTGCATCTGGGAAGACAATCGATCTGTCTGCAGTCGGATCGGTAACTGAAAGTGTAGTCTCATGCGCGTTCGCAGATGAGCCCTCAAAAGTGATGCCCGATGAGTTGAGGAGCAGTCCATTGGCAGCATCAGCAGCACCTACGCGAACCGTAGTTGTTCCTTCGAGTGTCGTCGAAGTGAGGCTGGTTAAACCTGCAATAGTGGTTGCAGTAGCACCTAATGAGATAGAGGTTGAGCCGACAGTAATATCGCTATTCGCCAAATTAGAGTTGGCGATAGACGAACCTGTAGATAAAATCGTACCTGTGTTATCAGGTAAGGTCAGTGTTCGATCTGCTGTGGGGTTGGCGACCGTTAAGACTGTCTCATTCGCATCAGCACTTGAACCTTCAAAGGTAATACCGGAAGAATTCAAGAGGATGCCATTGGCAGCATCAGCAGCTCCAACACGGACGGTAGTAGAACCCTCGAGAGTTGTAGAAGTTAGTGAAGTGAGACCTGCAACTGTTGTAGCTGTGCCTCCTAACGAGATGCTTGTCGAGCCAAGAGTAAGAGAGCTATTAGCGAGCTGACTATTAGGAATAGCATTGGTACCAAATTCACCACTTGTTGAGTTGTAGGTGAGTCCAGAACCTGTTGCAACACTCAAATGTGCACGGACTTCAGAAGGGGATGGACCTAAGTAAGTGATAACTCCAGTACTACTGTTGTAGCCAAGAGAACCATCTCCACCCGAATCTGTAACACTAATAGCACTTCTGGCTCGTGCAGTAGTGAAGTACTGGTTAGAAGAACCTTCACTCAGATCATCTGTATCATTTCCGGCAAAATCTAATCCATCAGTCGGAGTATTGACCTCTTGGAAGAGACCAGATACTAATGCAATTGCCTTTCTAGTTGCCATAATATTAACTTAATAAGATCGGAGGTTCCAATTGAATGGCAAACTCTGTAGTTGAAGTGGCTTCACCGACTCTGACTACATAATTACCTGCGCCAGTAGGTGCAGTCGTGGTGATCGCTCCTGCACTTGCGGCAGAGAGAAAGTAGTGATCACCAGCATCAAGACCCGTCATCGCCTCAACACCAGTCACCAGGACTTTCACTTCCTCACCTGAAGCTTTGGTTGTGTCTGCAATACCAACTACATAGGCCTTATCAAGAGTGTCGTTTGCAATAGCTTTACCTACCTGTCCGTCGCTCGAACGCATGTACAAAGCGTCACCCTGATCGACTGCTTCAAAAGTTGTAGCATTAAAGCCGACCCTGAAAGGAATAAAAGTGGGGAAACCGTCTTTAAGATCAATCAGCGCGTCGACGAGGCCACGGTAGTTCGGCGCATAAGGTGCTCGAGTCATCGTGAAACCATGTCCAGTCATCAGGTCAACAAGTACCTGTAGAGCTCCTTCTATATTGGGCTCGTAGGCAACTGCCATATGACCATATACTTTTCCATTATTCTAAATTGTTGAACCCTTTAGAATAATGAGATGGGATTTATGCTGTGACTCCAGAAATAATTACAGCTGCAATTACTGGAGGTATCGGTGCATTTACCGGTCTCTCGCGTGCTCTTAATGCGTTCAGCAAAAAACTAGATCGTCGCTTCGAAAGAATAGAAGACGACATTGATATGCTCCACGATCGACTCGCGAGAGAGTACGTATTGAAAGAGGACTTTTTACGCGAGATGGAAGCCGTTCACAATAAACTCGATCGAATTCTCGATCACCTTTTGAAGTCTTAGACTGCTGTCCAGGCTGAACCGTTCCAAATAAACAGGCCAGGAATCGCAGTGTCGTAGTGGAGTTGACCGTCCACAGGACTCGTCGGCTTACCTGAGCTGACAGAGGCCACTGCTTTGGGTGTCTGGAACGCACTGCCGTCGTGGATCTTGAGGATATGAGTGCTCGATGTGTCAAGCCAGTTCTCTCCTTTGCAGAAGGAACCGAATCCTGCCGAAGGGGTGTTGGGCTGGCTGGAGCCCACAAAGGTCGGGCCAGCTTTGATGAGGCCGGTAGACGGTGAAGCCGCATCATCCTTGAAATAAAGCCCGGGATCGCCTGCATTGAAGTTGATGCAGAGCTCTGCCTCACCGATTCGTGCTGGTGTGGGACGATCATGTAAAACTTTTGATCGACGGCTCAAAATCTGGATCGTCATGATTAATTATTGATATAGAGGCCAGAATCAACCAAGATTGGTTGAGGTAAGAAGGGAGAATATGTTCGACAGTCTAGTTCACTTGAAGTACCAACTGAAACAGGCGTACCGTTGACATAAGTACCTCCGTCGATCTCACCAAACTGGAAATCACTGGTGTAATCAGTCAGAGGCTGATCCAGCATGCCAATTTTGGTGTCCTGAATGATATCTGGATCAATATTGAACAATTTATTCATCATTTGCAGCATATTCATCGTCGAATTGACCGTTCTGCCGCTTCTATCCAGTTCACCTGCTTCATTTCGACGAATGGAGTCGGTCATCATCATGCTGACTAAATTATCGTCAAAATTTCCCACCTGAGTAGGCTGATTTCGGTCACCGCTAATTTCTTTTGCACCTGACCAGGGCATTCCGTAACTCATCATCGACATTCTTTCAGCCTGCATACGGATTCGGTCGTTTTCTTTCTCAAGCTTGTCGTAAAAACGCTCTAAAGCCACACCTAGAGGCTGATCGTTAGGCTCGAGCAGCCAACTGCCTACATATTCATGGTTTTTAAGGTTTCTCACCACGCAATAGCCCAGAGTTGTGTTGCTGAAGGGGTAAACAATCTTGAAATTATCTTTATCTACAACTTCTGAGACCGTATATTCACCGTCAATCGCACTTCCGCTCGTAAAATCAAGTCGAATCCTTGTATTAACACCGAGACGATGGTCCGTGGCGGTCACTGTGATATTCGGGCCACCATCTTGGCTGTACAGAGCCGATAAATTGATGGGTTCATTGCCTTCATCGTGGACAATCGACCACATCGCAGCATAAATATGCTTGCACCACCGCGTTTGATAGTACATCAGGTTCGGATATGAGAACTCACTACCGTCCTCATACGTCGGAAGGTTGTAGAAGTTATTTACAGCTACATATCCAAAGTCACTGTAAACACCAATATCATCACGGGTGTCAATTAGATCGCCTTCGCGGTCGATTCGCTGTCCTGGCTTAACACTGTTCAGTTGAGTGACAGGGAACTTACGTTTCTGCGCCTCCGAATAAAGATTAAAGTTGTCACGACGCATAAAATCTTGACAACTGCACTGGTAACGAACCTCAGTGGTCAGATATCTGTTAACTTTGAAGCCCCGATGCGCTGGAGTGACTGTTGTGGGTTTATTATCAATGACCTTTTCTCCATAGCTGTCATCACGCTGAAATAAGATCTCATTTGTATCTTTGTCAGTGCCTGTGACTGTGTAACCCACGTAGTCTTCATAGTCATAACCACGGATTCTTCGGTTAACGATGGCAGTACCAAACGTAGTGCCCGCCGCAACTGATGTCACAGTAAACTGAGTGGCGCTAGTAACAGTCACATCGTATAGACCCGGTATCGCAGTCCCTGATGTAAACACCATAAGAACTTCATTACCTGTTGCTAGACCGTGTGCAGCAGTACAGTTGACCGTAATTGTGGTTAGTGACTGAGAATAAGTTGCAAAAATGCCAGGATCACGTTCGATTACACGGTCAGCAAGACGTTCGCCGGCAAAAAAGTTGACGGGTGTAGGGATAAAACGTATTTGAACACGCATTTGCTCCCAATTAAGGTCACTAAAAGTAGTTTCTTTGCGGTAAACAACGTTTCCACTTGTCGTAACAGACGCTGCAGCGGTACAGGTGAACGTATTTTGCGTAGTCCCCGTAATTGCAAGCGTCGCATCAATACCAGAACCCGTTGTGAAATCTAAAAAGACATCATCACCTGTTTCCAAACCATGGTCGTTCGAAGTAACCGTTATAGTCGTCCCCGATTGTGAGTATGTGCCCGAAACTTCACCCGTTAAATACCGTACGGCAGTAATCGGAAGACCAAAGTTATAGAAACTAAAGCTATTGGCGTCACGAATCCCCACCATCTGCGTTCCCATCTCAGGCGTAGAGCTTGGAAAGGTGAAAACACGGGCAGGAATGAACACTCCAGGGAACTGCTGAAATGCTACATACATTCTGAAGTCGCCACGGGTATTACGATCCTTAGAACTTGTACCCATGTATGTCTGGGTAATGCTGTAAAGATCGTATCCACGTCGCCAACGTGACCAGAGTGAGTCCCTGTTGTAAAACTTGGTCTCACTATCGTAGTCTTCATTATCAGGCTGAAAATCGTACAGCCTTGATTTAAATTTTATATCTGTGTTCGGCTTAAAGTTTGTCTGTTTCTCAAACTTCTTTGCGTACTTGCCATCAAAGCTCTGGCTTGAAGAACCAAACCCACCAACTTCAAATGGCATAACCTTAAATCAATAGAAGCCGCCTTGAATGCCGACGTAGAAACCGTTGGTCAAAGCCGTAGAACCGCTCACAGCTGCATACAAAGCCTGGCCACGCTTGAGCATCAGTCCGCGTTGCTTCGGTGCGATCTGGCTATTTGCACTATCGAAGTTGGCACCAGCCTGAACCACAGGGTGATTGATCAAAGGAAGGTCGCGATTCAGAGTCAGGCTGTAGCTGAGATTCTCGTAGGTCGAAGGGACACTTGCAGTGAACACAGGGAAGAACTGGTTCGTGTTGCTGACCGTGCCGACGTTAACAAGGTAGAAGCAGATGTCAGTCGGCAGATAAGCACTGACGTTACCAGTGATCGTACCTGAAATGCTAGGAATCGTGCCCTCAAAGGTAGTCGAGGTAACTGCACTTACTGTGATCTCTTGGTCAATCGGATCCGTACCCGAGCTACGGCTCGTAATGTCCAAGTAAACCTTCTGCCCGACCTGGAGGTTGTGTCCTGCAGTAATCGTGACAGTAATTGTGGTGCCATTAGCTGAGTAAGTTCCAGTGGTGGCAGATTTGGCGTCGATGAACTCAATCGTACGCTTGGAATACGTCAACCAGATCTCATCGATGTAAGCACCCGAGATCGAAGTGTCCGTGCTAGCAGAGTCAACGTCAAACACCTTGGTGGCGTTACCCACAGCAGAGGGGACAAGGCTCGTACCAAAATCCTGTCCGGAGGCAACGGTCAGCAACGTAGAAGTCGTTGCTGGACGATCCACCATAAGTGGCTGTTTATTTGAACTACTACTTGACACGTCTGACTAGCGAGTTGCGTTAAAAATATTATAGCCGAGTTGGTTTAATCTTTTTTCTTCTTCTCTTCCATGCGCTTACGTGCCTTTGTGACAGCGTCTTTACGCTTCTCCTTATCAGTTTGTTTAGGATCTTTATCAGAACCTTCTTTCTCTTCTTGCTTTTTTTTGAAATGAGCTAACAGCTCAGGTGGCATTTTCTTACCCATGATCACTCCTCCTCTTCTTCGTTTTTATCGACACCAAGTGCCTGTCCAGCCATGCGGGGCTTGGGTTGCTCTCTTATTGGAGTCTGGGGTGCAGCAGCTCTTGCGCGGGCTGACCGCATCTCATCTGTCTGACTATCAGATCGGGTTTTACCCATTTTGACGGTAAGTTAAAGGTCTAAATCGCGGATACCCGCACGCAGCTCGTTGCGTAGATCTGCTCCAGGAGCGTACGGTTCTGGCGCAACACCTGGTTGTAATAAGTTTAAATCTAAAACATCTCCCGCCATGCGCGGCTTTCTTGCCGCAACCTTACCGGACTTAGGTTTAGGTCCGGCTGGAATATCGCGACGTCGAAGGCCAAACATGTAGCCAATATTAGTCCGAGGTTTGACCACATCAAAGAGCTGCTACTGTGAAGTCAATCGTCGCAGCCGTTCCACCAGTCTCACTCACAAACACAGGCCGAATATATTTGACAGGACGCCCATTAACACTATAAAAATAGTTGCCGTTTGCAGTGATCGTCTGATCTGCAATGATGTCAGCCCAGTCGCTGTTATTCAAGCTACCTTGAAGAGCAACTTTCACGTTGGTATTGATAGCAGCAACTTTCACAAACAGCGTATAGCTTGAAGTGGCGAAATAGTTGTTGACTGCAACCTGCACTTCGCTGCCATTACCAGGGGCAGTCAGCTGTGTGCTGGTGTCAAAGATAGTATCTTGAAAATAATTTACGCCTGCCATTGCGCCTGCACGGGTCTTTTATTAAGAATAACAGGGGGAATGCTATCGCTATGTGAGCGTGAAACCTCCCTCATGTAAGCCGGATTGTTGAGCTGATACCTAGGATCTTCCTGTCCTGTGTATGACACCACGAACTGACATTTATCGTGGTTCTCCTGTTTTGCAGTATTGAAAGGATCGCTAAATCCTGCCGTACTCATCTGATAGTCGTTGTACATATTCCTGTACAAGACCGGAAATGACTGACTATATCCAGGAACCTGCGCGAATCGCATCACTCAAAAAACTGAGGAGGGCTCATGGCCTCTGTCAGTGCACTCTGGACGTCAACTTTTGAACCACCTAAAGCGGGACGCAGAGATCTAAACATCTTCAAAAAGTCAAATGCTTTAGGTTCTGTCTTCTTCTCGGTTTTAGCCTCTTCGACAGGAGGCGGTGCCGTAGGTGGAGTTGCCGCCGGGAGCGGCGCAGCGCCACCAGCCAAGGCGCGTTTGGTCGCTTCCTGCGCTTCGGGGAGATACTGTTTGTATGCGCCAGAGGTATAAACCGACCAAGCTCCGAGACCTTGGCGATTGCGGATATCTAATGCTGCTTTGGCGTTTACCGTAGGATTCTTGAGCTCTTCGTTGCTTCTCAATCCGTAACGCTGGCGCCTCTCCTCGCCGAGCTTGTACCCAGGCTCATCAAGCATGTTGATCTGAAACAGACCATATGAATCGTCTGGGTATCTTGGATTATGTGCTTTGGGGTTTAATCCTGATTCTGCAGTAGAGATCGCAATCATTGTCGGAATCTCTGACTGCTTGAAACCAGCCTGATTAAGGATTACTGCTAATTGACCTGGAGTTACTCTTGACACGGTTTCAGCGGTGATTGGTTTCGAGAATGAGGCGGGTGCCAACAGCAACATCAGCAGGGCCAGGAAGAGCTTGGATAAACTCGGCACCTTCACGGTTGAACCTATACCTAGCTTGCTCAGGATTCCTGTAGTTTGGTACATATAAATGCAGGGCCAAACGATCAGTCTCGTATAGATAAATTTGAGTCCAAGTCTTCAACGTATCTTTGAAGTCCGTGGTGGCGATCGTACGGTCGACGTCACCAGCAATTGACTCCACTCGACCACGAGGGACAGTGTTGTTATTAATTGTCCCGGTCATGTCGGTACGCTTCTCAGCTTCGTCGCACCGCTCAACCTGCTCAACGATCTTGCTATACCAATAGGAGTCCTGAACGTTATCCAGAGCTTCTTCTAATCGTGCAATGTCACCGGCAGGCACTGAGGTGAGGTTATAACCTAAATGCCACCGTACCTTTGACTTAATGAAAGTATCAAGCTGCATTAATCAACACCGATGCATTATTGGTACAGCTTTCAGATGCACCAATAACACATTAACACGCGCCAATAATTACTCGACACGCACAAGGTTCTCGCCGAAAATTTGATCCCAATCAACACGCTTGATTGACTTGAGCTGCTCCAATCGCTGGAAACGCTCACCAGGGAGTGACAGCTGAAGATCCTTAATGTCGCGAGCAGTCTTCAATCCGACACCGGGAAGAGCATCCGCGATCTGTCGAGCAGATGCAAGATTCAGATTCACACGAGTGTCAATCGGAAAAGTTTCTTTCTTGGTCGGCTTAGCTGGCTTCACACCTTCTGCAGCCAAAGACTCTGTCAGACGCTCCTCATTGCGTTCCTGCTCCATGGTTGCATCGAGATGCGGAGTCAGATCATCTTCGTCAATATAAAGAACTTCTTCGTTGGCATCGAGACACATCAGAATGCCTTCCCCGTGCTGAGAAACAACCTCAACTAGACCTCCTGTGACACGGTTCTGGTAAAGCATGATTACAATCGATTACTGATATAGCATATCAAAATAAATTCTTGTAGACAATAAAAAAGCGGGCCGTGAAGACCCGCTGTATGAATATCAGAGCGAAATTATCACTCGTCGTTACCGCCCACTTGGGAGGCGAAGTCCAGGCTGCCAACGATGTCCATGAAGGAGGTAGCAGCAGCAGGACGGAGGTAGTTAACGCGGCAGATGATGTAAGCGGCCTTGCCAGCGTCCTTGTCAGCAGAGCTGATGAAGACACCGTCGCCGTCCACGGTGGTGGAGGTCACGCCGTTGACGTTGTACACCTTGAAGGTGGTGTCAGCGGTGACGCGATACAT
>CEVG01057117.1_pt1 | contig 14391 bp, 6 predicted proteins | sample 356511 | NCBI WGS metagenome assembly CEVG01 (sample SAMEA2623426, study PRJEB7988) | marine metagenome | biome: marine biome (ENVO:00000447); feature: surface water layer (ENVO:00002042); material: "saline water (ENVO:00002010), including plankton (ENVO:xxxxxxxx)" | depth 5 m | reverse complement strand
ACGGCGACCTAGTTAAGTTACTTCAGGTAGAAGAACAACAAGCTAGAGCAAATGCTATGGAGTTTGAAACAGAACAGGGTGACCATAACTTTATGGGATTCCCACAGCAGACTAACTATAGAGCTTATCAACCATACAAAGCACTTATTAGATAATGGCAACTATTACACAAACTATACATAGTCTGAATGCTGGTATATCACAACAGCCTGACGAACAAAAGATTCCCGGTCAGGTAAAAGACATGCTAAATGCAATTCCTGATATTACACAGGGATTACTAAAGAGACCGGCTGGTAAGTTTGTGTCAACTTTAGTTGGTTCTACGGATACCGGTAAATGGTTCCACTATTACAGAGATGAAAGTGAACAATATGTAGGACAGATACAACGAGACGGCACTGTTAAAATGTGGGCATGTGCGGAAGTTAGAGATTCACTAGGCAATGTTATACATCAGGCAGGCGCACCGGTTACTGTAGTAGATGATACTGCTACAAGAGCATCAAATGATTTATATACATATGATGATGCTACTACAGGTAATAAATATCTGAAGCACTCAGCAGATGATATGATTCAAACTCTAACTCTGAATGACTTTACATATATAAGTAATAGAAATGTCATTCCAGAGATGAGAACAGATACTGCTAATTTAGAACCTGAAGGAGATTTTTTAAAAGAAGTTTTTATTGAATTAAAATCTTTATCCTATGCAAAACAATATGCAGTAAACGTATTTGATAGTACAGACCCTGCTGATAACAGTACAGTAAATACTGCTACACGTATCAGGGTAACAATGGTAAACTCTAGTAATAATTATTGTGACTCTGGATTCCACATGAGAACACATGCAACTAGAGGTGATGGTAATAATGCTAGATGTGGTACACAGGCTGGTGATGGTAGAGATGCTTTCGCACCTAATGTAGGCACACGTATATTTTCAGTAGACAGTAATAAAACTCTTGTTGATGATGGAGCAACAGGTGGTACACTTGCTAACGGTAATCTTTCAGATATAAATTATGAATACCAAGTTAATATTCATAAGAAACCTTTTGGAGGTCAATATACCCAAGCAAATAACAGTAACATTGTTACAGTAACTACAGCTACACCTCACGGATTATCAGTAGGAACATCAATGTTCTTTGATTTTGTTACTGGAGGTCTTGTTAATGAAGATACATTTAAAAATGTTACAAGCGTACCTAGTGCAACTACATTTACATTCAGTACTACTGCTACTAATACTTCAGGTTCAAACCATTCTGGTGACGTAAACTCTTCAGAAACAGCTCAGACTGGAAGAAAGAATTTATACTTCCGTATAGCTACAACTGGTCAGTCGGTTCCTTACACAGAAGGTTCTGGTAGTAGTCAAACAACTACATACCAAGCTAGATATACAACTACATATGATTTATTGCATGGTGGTGAAGGCTGGTTAAAAGGAGACTTTTTCTATGTCTTTATGAAAGATGCTTATTATAAAGTAGAAATAGAAGAATCTAGTGCATCTATTGTACAGGCAAACTTAGCTCTTGTACGACCAAACCCTACACCTTTTGACACAGAAACAACTATTACTGCTGAGAGTATTCTTGGTGATATAAGAGCAGAAATTACTGGAAATGATACAAATACAGGTAATGGATTTACTTGTACACAAATTGGTACAGGATTACATATAAAACGAACTAGCAACTTTAACGCTTCTACGCCCGTAGGAGAGCTGTTAAATGTTGTTGCTGGTAAAGTTAATGATGTAGGTGATTTACCCTCTCAGTGCAAGCATGGAATGGTTGTAGAGGTTGTTAATAGCACAGCCGACGAGGATAATCATTATGTTAAGTTTTTTGGTAACAATGATAAAGATGGTGAAGGTACATGGGAAGAGTGTGCTAAGCCGGGTAGAGCTATAAAGTTTAATGAAACTACTATGCCAGTAATTCTTATCAGAACTGCTGACGGTAACTTTAGACTTACAGAACAGAAAGGTGGTAACTACACCATTGCTGGTCAAAGCTATCCAGTTCCACAATGGGACAACGCTATAGTAGGTGATGATGTAACTAACCCAGAGCCTTCTTTTATAGGTAAACCTATTACTCAAATGCTGTTTTTTAGAAACAGATTTGCACTACTGTCTGACGAACATATAGTTATGTCACGTCCGGGAGACTTTACTAACTTCTTTGCTAAGTCTGCTATACAGTTAATAGCAAGTGACCCTATAGATATAGCTGCTAGTTCAGAATATCCAGCAATTTTATATGACGGAATACAAGTAAACACTGGTTTAATACTATTTTCTAAGAACCAGCAGTTTATGTTAACAACTGATAGTGATGTCTTTAGTCCTACAACTGCTAAAATCAATGCGCTTTCTACCTATAATTTTAATTTTAAAACTAATCCTATTTCTCTTGGTACTACGATTGGTTTCTTAGACAATGCTGGTAAGCATTCTAGATTCTTTGAAATGGCACAGGTACAAAGAGAAGGTGAACCACAAGTTATAGAACAGAGTGCAGTTGTAGCTAAGTTATTTGAGAATGATTTATCTTTAATTAGTAACTCTAGAGAAAACTCTATAATCTTATTTAGTGAAGACAACCAATCGACCTTGTATGGGTACAGGTATTTCGATCAGATTACAGAAAGAAAACTAGCTTCTTGGTTTAGATGGACTTTACCGGGAACTATTAAGTATCACTGTATGCAAGACGATGCCTTATTTGTAGTTATACAGAATGGTTCACAACGTGAGTTATTGAAATTCTCTATAAGAATGGATAGTAATACTGTAGCTTTAGGTGACGACAGAGTACATTTAGATTACTTAATGCCAGTAACATCTTTAGCATCTAGTGCTTATAGTGGTGGTAATACTACATTTACTAAACCTTCGGGTCTTAATGGCAACGGTCAGTTAGCTGTATATGATATAGACGACCCTGCTAACCCAGCATTAACTATTGGTAATTATCAAGAAGCAACAGTTAGTGGTAGTAATATAGTCATACCCGGAGATTGGACAGGACAGAATTTTTATATAGGTTATCTATATACTATGTCTATTACCATGCCAACTATCTACTATGTAACTAAAGTTGGAGAAAACTTTAGAGCTGATACTAGATCTAACACTATAATACATAGAGTTAAACTAGGATTTGGACCTATAGGTATATACGAAACTGTATTATCTAGAGTAGGTAGAGACGACTATACAGAACTATTTGAGGTAACACCAGCAGATAGGCAATTAGCTAACAGAACAACTGTATTTGAAGATAATCTTTTAAGAACAGTTCCAGTATATGACAGAAATATAAACGCTACTTTAACAATAAAATCTACTCACCCTGCTCCTGCTAACTTTCATACGTTAACATGGGAAGGAGTTTACAATAACAATTTCTATCAACGTGTATAACATCACCCTTACCGAACAAGAAGTACGTATATACAGTCAATGGTTAAAAAAGAACCGTATGTATAAAGGTATGAATCTACCCTTAGGTAATCCATGGGAGTCTTGGATGCAAGATACCATAGATAAATTACAACACGCATTAAATGAGTAAATACATTCACCCAGCAACGACAGAGGCTGCACTACGTGTAGCTTCTAACTTGCTCCCTGATGATTATCGGGAAGTAAAAGAAGGTCATGGACATGACCCTTTAAATGCTCTGGTTGTCGGAGTAAATAACTCTGAGTCAGTTTATTTTACTAACCCAGATAATGAGATATGTGGCATTGCAGGAGTCTACACAGGTGGACAAATATGGATGCTATGTACCCCAGCTATTTTAAAATTTCCTCATACGTTTGCTAGAGAAGCTAAACGATATGTGAAGTCAAGACAAGACAAGTTACTGTGGAATTTTGTTGACGAAAGAAACAAAGTCCATATTAAGTTACTTAGGTTTTTAGGTTTTAAATTTCTTAGGAGATTTCCCTATGGACCAAACAATTTATCCTTTATAGAATTTTGCCGTGTGCAGTCCAGCAGCGATAGGACCAGCAGCTAGTGCTATAGGCTCAGCAGCTCAAGCGTCCGCGAACAACAAACATAAGCGTAAGATGTACGCGCATCAACTTAAAGTTAGAGAACGTAGGTGGATGCAAACCAGAAGTACTTATCAATCTAAGAAAGTACAATTTGAACAAGAGGTAGATCTAGCAAACATTGCAGCTCAACGTGCATATACTAGAACTAACATACAATTAAATAGAGCTAGGTCTATGGCAATTCTAAAGAATCAAGAAGACTTTAAGAAGATGCTATCTAACGAAGGTATGATAGAAGCCTCTGCTGCTGAACGTGGTATAAGAGGTAAATCATTAGCTAGACAATTAGTTATGAATCAAAGTAACTTTGGTGTTAGTCAAGCTATAAGATCTAGAGCTTTAGCTTCTGCTAGATTTGATGCTAAAGAAGTTATGGCAGATACTAATAGACAACTTAAGACTCAGTTAAACAGATCATTTAGTAAAGTCGCTGTTGCACCTGTACAAGACTTTGCACCACCACCACCACAAATGCAGAACGTAGGTTTAACATTAGCGGTTGGTATGGCTAAAGCGATAGGTGCTGGCATGGAAGGTGCTAGTGGCGGAGGCGATGGTCTAAATAATAATATGCAACAATCTAGTATGCCTACTTATCAAGCTCCTCCTCCAATGGCATCTGGAGCTTATGGAACCGGTATTCCTTATGCGTTACCACAAGGTTCATTCGGTATTACTCCCGGTTATCAAGGTTATTAATTATGATTCCACAATTTAATATTACAGGTCAGTCAGTCAATCCTGAAGAAATCGTGGACATCATTCCCGAACAGGAAAAATCTGACGCTCAAATACAAGCAAACGAAGAAAATTATTTTAGACAACTACAACAAGTTGGCGAAGATAAACTAAGAAATGATGCTAAATTGTACGAAGGGCTGGCTGACCTTTCTTCTACATTTGGCGATATTATAAAGAAAAGACAAGATAAATATAGAGCTGATAGAGAAGCAGAGATATCTTTAGAGATTCTTACTAGAGGTGTTAGTCCAGAATTAGAAGCAAGATTTAGAGGAGAAAGATCAAACTTATTTGATGACGATATTGCTACTCAAGAATTTGCATCTAAATACGAAGAAGAAACCGGTGACAGTATCACCGCTCAAGAATTTCGTAAGATGGCTGGTTGGGAAAAGTATATGGTTGCAGAACAATATGCTCTGCAAAAAGCCAAAGACTACGACCAATATGTTTATAAAGCCTACGAAACTACAAAAATAGAAGTTATTAGAGATGGTCAAAGAGTGTCTGTTGGACACATGGATAATCTAACTTTACAAGAACAAGCAGCTTTAGATACAAAAATTAAGTTTGAGTATGCTAAACAGTTTGCAGGATTAAATCCAGCTCTAGTAGCTACTGTTGTCAAACCTGAAATAGACAAGTTTGATGAAATGCGTAGGACAAAACAAGCTGTAGCTAGAGAAGAAAACTATCAGACAGAAATAGCAGCTTCTGATAGTAGAATGATACAGATGGGTTTTGTTACTGCTAATCCAGAAGACGGACACCAACTTGCACATGACTGGGCTGCTAGATATGCAGCTAGAAACAGAACTACTATAGGTGCTGGTAGGAGAGCATTTGCAGATAACCTAGTTAGTTTGGTTAGTCAAAATGCTATTAGTTATGGAGAAGCTATGTCTATAGTTAATCACGAAATAACAGCTCGTGATGGTTCTACTAAGACTATGGGTTCTTGGAAAGAATGGGCAGGCTTAGAAGGTGAATTAGCAGATGCAGCTAAACAAGGTGCTGCTGCTGCTGAAGAAGCAAAAGAAAATCAGATAGCTGGTGACTTATCAGTTATAAAAAGTTTACAAGCTCCTACTAACGAACAAAAAGCACAACTATACGCATACTATAAAAACAAGTATGATGGATATGTGCCTATAGAACTATCAGATGCTTTGAAAGGTCATTTACCTGATGATGTTGCAGAAGATATGATTGCACAATCTTTACGCTATCAAGATGGTGTATATGATTATGAAATGGCGAATGTAAGTACAGCAATATTTAATAAATACAAAGATAAAATTTTAACTACAGGTGCACTTGTACCGGGAACTGATTTACATGACAAAGCAGCTAAATTTCTAAAGGCATACACTGACAGAGGAACAGGAGATACATTTGGAAGTACAGAAACTGCTTCAGTAGAGTGGCTAAATTTATATGCTGGTCTAGAAGAAGTATTTAATAGTGCTTACAAACAAGCTACTGTAAGAGATGGTCAGATTGTAGGTAGACCTGAAGATGGAATGCGAGCTGGTCAAGCTGCTGTAGTAGAAATATTAAACGATGAAAGAGCTGTGGATGCTTTAATGAATCCTAGTCTTGACCCATCAGATAATACATACAGTAGAAGTATTCAGAAAGGTATGAAGCAATCTTCTAACGGTCAATGGAGAAAACAAAAAATCAATGCTGATAAAACATCACAACAAGAGTTATTGATGTGGAGTAAAACTCCATTAAAACAGTCTAGAGATATACCAGCATACTATCGTGATCTAGCAATGAGAATAGGAGTTAATCCTATAGATCTAGCTAACTCACAATTAAAGTTTTACACAAATCAAGAAGTAGATGTAAAACCTCAAGAAAATAAATTTAATGATAAAATATTAAATCTTATTTACAAATTTCCTACACGTTCTCGTATAACAAGAGCAAAACTTGAAGACGAGGGAGCAGGAAATCAGAACGTAAAAACTTCTATTTATAACAAAAAAGCTGTAATGAGACAGAACCAGTAACTGCGGATTACTTGTCTCTCATTCGGCAATAATTACCGTGGTAACTATGAATGAAGAATTTGACCCTACACTAGAGATAGGAATTTCTGGTACGGGTATGTCCGATGAAGAGACAAAAAAGGCAGTACAAAATATACAAGCTGCTGATATTGAAAATGGTATTGTAGAACCAGAACAACCTGAAGTTGAGGTAACACCTGAAGTTGTACCTGAAAAACCTAAGGAAAAATCTACAGCACGCCTCTATGCAGAAGATACTTTAATTGGTCTTGGAGCTGGAGCTAGAGATATTGCTTCTAACATTATCACTACACCAGAAAGAGTTATTGACTTTTTTAATGGTGAAATGGAAGAAGAAGGTAAGACAGAAGAAGGATACCAAACAGAGTGGGACCAATTTATGTATGGCGACGGCGACCCTATTGAAACTAAAACATGGTGGGGTGGTCTAGTCAGAGGCTCTACAGATGTCTTAGGTACTATCGCTCTAACAGGAGGATTTGGTAAACTAGCAAAAGGAGCTACACTTGCACAGCATCTAAGATCAGGTGCTATGATTGGTATGAGATATGATTTACTTGCAAAGAATGAAGAACAAGATAATTTAACAGGAATCCTAGCTAAAAAATATCCATGGCTTGATTCAGCTTTAGCTACAAAAGATACAGATCACCCAGCTTTAAATAAATTAAGACATGTTGTTGAAGGTATGGGTATAGGTGCTGTGTTTGACGCAACTATATTTAAGATGACACCACTAGCTCAAATGCTTGCTGGTGAAGTAGCTGATACTGGTAAGAGAGTTTATGATGAAAGAGCTGCATTAGGTGCAGCATTGAAAGAAGATGTAAAACCTATTAGTGATGCAGTTAAAAGAGTATATGAGGCTAGAGGTGAACTAAAGGCAGCAGCAGGAGAAGACATTGCTGCAATTAGAGCTAAGTTTGAAGAGTTTACTGGTTCAAGAAAACAAAGTATAGAAGTACAAAAAAGAGAACAAGCTAAATCCCAGATGAAAGATGCAGGATTTAGAGCACCAAAGAACGAACCAATCGCTGACCCATGGCAAGGAGCTACAACTTCTAACAGCACAGCTTCAGATGTTAACAAAACTATGAAGCGTATGAAAAAAGAATGGGGTGCCGAAGAAGGTAGTACAGGTTCTATTCTTTCTAATACTCAGATTGATAGAATGTCTAAAGGTACAGGTGAATCTGAAAAAGTTATAAAAGAAGTTTTAAGTAATTTTAGAAGCCAAGGATTTATTAAGGAACTAGAAGCTAGTGCTAGAAGTGCAGGCAAAACATTGCAAGAAAGTATTGGTGAAGATCTTGATATGTTCAGATCAGTTTACGAAGGTAGAAATACAAGCGACGTAACTACTGAACAATTCTTTAAAAAGTTTACTAAAAAACAAAGACCAATATACGATAAGAAAGGTAAGAAAGTTGGTGAGTACATGCAGCCTATGTACATCAAAGCCTTAGATATGGTAAACACCTCTCTATTTAATGATATAAGAGATGCTGGTATTACTGCTAGAGAATTAGCCGACATAGCTGACCTAAAAGATATTGATGGTCCAGCTCAGCAAATGGTAGAAAAACTAATTGCTGGTTTAAGACTAAGAAAAATATCTGCTTATGAAGCATCTCAACAATTAGCAGAGATTGGTGACTCACGTTTAAGGAAAACAGGTAAAGCATTTACAGAACAGATTGACCAACAAGTACAAGAAAGTGTAGATGCTTTCCGTACAGCTCTACAAATGACTACCGATCAAGACGGTGACGAAGTATTTAAGACTATATTTGAAGGTATATCTATGGCTGACGGTGTACACACACTAGATGATCTTGACGTATTTATGCGTAAGAAAATGAGAGGTGGTACGTTTGCTGGCGATAAGAAAAAAACGGGTGCATTCTTAAGAGAGATGGGTACTATGTTTACTCATAGTGTGTTATCTGGACCTAAAACATCAGTTCGCGCAATCATGGGTACATCTACCGCAGCATTTTCTAGACCTATGGCTATGGCTATGGGTGGTTTAATGCGTGGTGATGCAGCAGTGACTAGAGCTGGATTAGCTTCTCTTAATGCAATGCGTGAGATGATTCCAGAATCTTTTAAATATTTTAGAAAAAGATTAAATAGTTACTGGGCTGGTGATTTATCTACACTAAAAACTAGATTTGTAGAGAGAAATAAACTAGATGACCAATGGCAAATGTATGGACATTGGGCTGAAACAAGAGGTAATGTAGTAGATAAAGCATTATATCGTACAGCTAACATGGTTAGAGGTTTAAATGATAGTAGTCTTCTTACATATTCTACTAAGATTATGGCAGCTACTGACGATACCTTTGCATTAATGATAGGTAGAGCTAGGTCAAGAGAAAAAGCATTTTTAGCTGCTGCTGACAGATTACCTGATGGTAACTTCAGTAACCTAGATCAAACATTTTTTAAGAATCAAGAAGATTTATTTAACCAACAAATATTTAAACCTGATGGAAGTTTAGCTGACGAAATGGCTGACTTCAGTAGAAGAGAAGCTACACTTACTCAAGACCTAACTGGTTTTAGTAAAAACTTAGCTAAAGCATTTGACGAAGCACCATGGGCTAGACCTTTCTTTCTATTTGCTAGAACTGGTGTTAATGGATTAGCATTGACTGCTAAACATACTCCCGGTTTTAACTTCTTTGTTAAAGAATTTAACATGATAGCTAAAGCTAAACCCGGAGATGATCTTTCTGACTTACTACAGTATGGTATAAAAACACCACAAGATTTGATGAATGCTAAAGCTATACAAAATGGTAGATTAGCTATTGGTTCTGCTGCTATAAGTATGGCGTCTATGGCATATCTTGCTGGTAACTTACATGGTAATGGACCTACAGATAGAAAACAAAGACAAGCATGGTTAGACATGGGATGGAAACCAAGGACTATAAAACTTGGTAATGTCTGGGTTAACTATGATGCCTTTGAACCATACAACCAAATACTTGCATTAGTAGGAGATATAGGAGATCACCAACAGTTAATGGGTGAAGAGTGGGCTGAAGATAGATTATTAAAACTAGCTATGGCAATGGGAAGTACAGTTACAAGTAAGTCCTATTTAGCTGGTATGCAATCATTTGTTGATCTATTTTCTGGTCAACCCGGACAGTCTAATAGAATCATTGCTTCTTTGATGAATAACACAGTACCTTTATCTGGTCTTAGAAATGAGATAGGTAAAGTTCTAACACCATACACAAGAGAGCTAGGTTCTGATTTACAAAGTTCTATAAGAAACAGAAACTTAATAACTGAAAACATAGCAGTAGACCCACTACCTATAAAATATGATATATTAACTGGTAAACCTATTAAAGATCATAACTTTATAACTCGTATGTTTAATGCAGTTTCACCTGTTAACTTTAACTTAGACTACTCACCCGGTAGAGAGTTTTTATTTAACAGTGGTTATGATATGAGAACTTCTACATATACAGCTCCAGATGGAACAGATTTGTCTGACAGTCCAAAAGTAAGATCAATGTTCCAAAAAGCTATAGGAGATCAAAACTTACTAGCTAAATTTGATAAGATGGCTCAGTCAGAAAATATGCAAATATCTATTGCAGAAATGAACTGGCACCGTAAAAATGGATTAGCTGATGTCGAACCTAAATCATTCCCCCATTACAAAAAAATCGCGAGAGAGTTTGACCGAGCTAAAAAAAGAGCTTGGGCAAGCCTTAAAAATGATAGTGATGTCCAAAAATTACTCATTCAAGAAAGAAATCAAAAATTAAAAAATAGAAATGCAAACAGAGGCACGATAGATAAAATCTTAGAAATGCCTAAATAATCCGCCCGTCAAATTATCCCTAAGATAAATGGCGACAAAAACTGAAGAATTTTTAACAGGAACCGGTACTACTATCGGTTTTACAACTCAATATATAAATGAATCTGACATAAAAGTCAGAGTTGACGGAGGTAATCCTTTAACCTTTATAGGTACTACAGGAACTCCGGGAACAGGAGAATACAAAATAGCTGCTAACAGCACAACCATTACTTTTGGTGATAATCAAAACGGTAAAAGTTTACACATTTATAGTGAAACAGATGTAAGTTCACCTACGGTAACTTTCACTCCGGGTTCATCTATTAAAGCTGCTGACCTAAATGCTTTAGAAGGTTTAGTCAGGCATGGTATCCAAGAAAGTAGAAATGAAATAGTTAAGCATGATATTAGAGATGGACAAGTTACATCTGCTAAAATATTAGATGGAACTATTGTCAATGCTGATATAAATGCAAGTGCAGCTATAGAAAATACTAAGATTGCTGATGGCTTATTAAAATCTGGTATTACAGTAAACTCAGCAAACATTGTAGATGGTTCTATAGTAGATGCTGACATTAACGCTAGTGCAAATATACAAGGTTCTAAACTACTTAACGATAGTGTACCACTTACTAAGTTAGGTTCAGGTTCATTACCTTCAGATATAGTTGTAACCTCTACCAACATAGATAACGGAACTATAGTTGATGAAGATGTTAATGCAAGTGCAGCAATAGCTGGTACTAAAATAAATCCGAACTTTGGCAGTCAAAACGTAGTAACAACTGGTACTGCTGGTACTGGTAATCTAACAGTTGGTGGCACTATTACTGTGTCCGGGACTGTAGATGGCAGAGATGTAGCACAAGATGGTACAAAATTAGATACCATAGAAAATGGTGCTACAGCAGATCAAACAGCAGCAGAAATAAGAACTCTTGTCGAAGCTGCTACAGACAGTAATGTTTTTACTGACGCAGATCACACAAAACTTAATAATATAGAAGCTGGAGCCACAGCCGATCAAACTAATGCAGAGATAAAAACTGCATATGAAGCAAATGCTGATACTAACGAGTTTAGTGATGCAGAGCAGAGCAAACTTGCTGGAATAGAGACAGCAGCTACAGCCGATCAGACAGCAGGAGAAATAAAAACTCTACTACAATCTGACAAACTTACTTTATCTGAGATAGATACTAGCTCTACAGATAGCAGATACTTTACAGAAACTGAATTAACTAACGGTGCTCTTGACGGTAGATACTACACAGAAACAGAAGCTGAAGCTAAATTCCTTAGACAAGACTCTTCCGAAACTCTTGCTAGTGGAACTGCATGGTCTAACTCAGACGCATTTGTAGCTACTACTGCTGCTATTAACGCTAGAATTATTGACCTTATTGACGAGGTTGGTGGTTTTACAGCTATTGCTAATGAGACTAGCTTTCCTGCAACAAACCCACAGGGAGCTACAGGTCAGTCAGCTATACTAAGTATTCAAGCTGCAAGCACAACACTAACTCCTAGTGGTACGACTCTTACTATTGCAAATGGTGCAGGAACAGGAAACACAGTGACTGTGACAGGTGTGCCTGTAACTATACCACAAAACTTTGGTTTCTTAGTAGAGTCAACATCTACAACACATACATATGCTTTCCACAGGTTAGTACCTATAGCAACACAAATTAATACTGTTGCACAAAATATTACTAACATTGTTAATGCTGGTGCAAACGTAGCTGATATAAATAACTTTGCTGATTTATACATTATATCTGCAAGTCAACCTAGTCAAAGAAATGACGGTACAGCTTTACAAGAAGGTGACTTATGGTATGATAGTTCTAATGACAACTTACAAGTTTATACTGGTAGTGCGTTTTCTATTATTACACCATCTCAGTCAGTTCTTGATGACGTAGCTATTGTATCAGGTGCTCTAACATACACTGAAGACTTAGGTCTTATAACTGATGCAGTATCAACAGGTAATTCTAATGGTTCATTAGAAATAGTTGCAGATGCACTGGAAGATGAGATTACATTTACTGTTACAGCAGCCTCAGGTAAATTTATTATTGATGGTGTAGATAAACCAGCTCTTACTTTATACAAAGGTTGGACATACACATTTGATGTAAGTGACGCTTCTAATGCAAACCATCCATTACGATTCTATGCTGGCAGTTCTCAGTACTCAACTGGAGTAACTGTTACTGGTACTCAGGGACAAGCTGGTGCAAAAGTACAACTTGTAGTACCAGAATCTCAACCTACTAACTTCCAATACTATTGTACAAATCATAGCGGTATGGGTAACACCATAACTGTTAAGGATGACCCAATAAAAACAGTATCTGACAATATAACTAATATAGTTGCAGTGGCTAATGACGCTACTGATATAGGAACTGTAGCTGGTAAAGCAACAGAAATTGGCAGATTAGGAACGGCTGATGCTGTTGCAGATATGGCAATACTTGGTACAACAGATGTTGTATCCGATCTTAATACTTTAGCTACTTCAGCTATTGTATCTGACATGGATACTTTGGCTGACATATCAAGCAATATTACTACTGTTGCTGGCATTGCATCTGACGTAACCACTGTTGCTGGTAACAATTCTAATGTTACAGCCGTAGCTGGAAATAACTCTAACATTTCTGCTGTAGCAGGAAATGCAACTAACATCAATGCAGTTCAAGCGAACGCTACAAATATAAATGCAGTCAACGCTAATAAAACTAATATTGATGCAGTAGCTGGTAATAATTCTAATATTACTGCGGTTGCAAACAACTCAAGTAATATAAACAGTGCAGTCTCAAATGCTTCAAACATCAATGCTGCGGTTGCTAACGCATCCAATATTAATAGTGTTGTTTCTAATGCAACCAACATTAACACTACTGCTGCTAATATTACTGACGTAAATACGTTTGCAAATAGATATCGTATAGGTTCTTCTAACCCAACAACTAGCTTAGATGTAGGAGATTTATTCTTTAACACATCTGCTAATGAGTTAAGAATATATAACGGTACACAGTGGCAAGGTGGTGTAACCGCTACTGGTAACTTATCGCAAGTTTCTGGTAGTGTGTTTACTGGAGACAACAGATACAACGACAACATTAAATGTAAGTTTGGTAACGACTCAGATTTACAAATATTCCATAATACTACAGATTCAATAATTAATGCGTCTGGTACTGGAAATATTAAATTACAAGATCAAGGTAACACAAAATTAGAAATAACTTCTACTGGTGTTAGCGTTACAGGAAATGTTGCAGTATCAGGTACTGTAGACGGAGTTGATATAGCTGCTTTTAAAACATCATTTGACAATCTAAGTACAGATATAGTTAATGATACAACGCCTCAATTAGGTGGTGCTTTAGATGGACAAAATAACAACATGTCGAACATCGGTACTATTGATGGTGCAAACTTACAACTTGATTTCGGAACTCTATAAATGGCAAAATTATTAAGATTAAGACGAGGTACAACCTCACAACATAGTAGCTTTACAGGAGCCGAAGGTGAAGTTACTGTAGATACCGACAAGGAAACGCTTGTCGTACATGATGGCTCGACTGCTGGAGGACACCCTGTAGCAGCAGAAGACTTAGCTAATGTTTCGTCTTCTACTATTGCTG
>CEVG01154494.1_pt1 | contig 14395 bp, 13 predicted proteins | sample 356511 | NCBI WGS metagenome assembly CEVG01 (sample SAMEA2623426, study PRJEB7988) | marine metagenome | biome: marine biome (ENVO:00000447); feature: surface water layer (ENVO:00002042); material: "saline water (ENVO:00002010), including plankton (ENVO:xxxxxxxx)" | depth 5 m | reverse complement strand
TTAATACTGATGATCACTACGGATACTCTCCTTACAGATATATGCCAGAAGAAAGTATAAAAATCACATCAAATAATTCAATTGATTTAGGTGAAGGAATTTTAAGATTATTAAATAAAAATGAGTAAAAATAAAAAAATTCAGAACTTTAGGAAGAAATTAAAAAATTCTAAATTAATAGGCGGCTGGCTTCAGTTATCTGATCCAAATATTGCAAGAATTGTAAGCCAATCAAAGTTCCTCGATTGGCTTTGTTTAGATCTAGAGCACGGGTTAATAAATTTATCATCAATATCAAATATTTTAGACGCAGTAGAAGCGTCGAAAAAAATAATTTTAGCTAGAATTTCATACTCAGATATTAAGGATATACCTAAAATATTAGACTTAGGAATTGATGGAATTATTATTGCAAATGTCAAAAATGAAAAAGATATCTTAAATATTTTTAATATTTCAAATTATCCACCAGCAGGCGAAAGAGGATTAGGTTTTTCAAGATATAATGATTTTAAACTTAACAAAGATGATTTAAAAATTAAACCAATTTTGATACCAATGGTTGAAAATTTAACTGCATTTAAAAATTTAAAAAAAATTCTAAGTTACAAAAAGTTATTTGATGGCATTTTTATAGGACCAGTTGATTTCTCACTGTCGATTGGGGATAATTTAAAATTCTCAAAAAACTACAATAAAAAAATATCTGAAATTAATAAATTATCTAGACTTAATAAAGTTCCGATGGGCCTACATATTATAAAAGGAAACAAACAAGATATTGCTAGAGTTTTTAAAAATGGAGTAAGTTTTGTTGCATATTTAACTGATACAGTTGTGCTGCAAAATTATTAAACTGTTTTACAAATTATGCTTGCAATTTTACCTTTAAGAAAAAATAGCAAAAGGCTTAAAAATAAAAATGTTAAGAAAATAAATGGCAAACCTTTATATCAATTCATTCTTAAAAAACTTATAAAATCAAAATTAATTAAAAAAATCATAATCACCACAGACTATAAATTAAAAGATAATCACAAAAAATTAATTTTAATCAAAAGACCAAAAAAACTAAGGGGGAATTGCAGTATGAACTTAGTTATTAAAGATGTTCTTGATAAGATTGATGGTAAGGATTTTATTCAAATACATGCAACAAGCCCCCTTTTGAAAATAAGCACAATTAACAAAGCGATCTATTATTATAAAAAAAACAAATATGATAGTTTATTTTCTGTGACAAGAATTCAAAAAAGATTTTGGAGTTTAAAAAAAAAACCTATTAATCATAGTGTAAATAATTCTCCCACAACTCAATCACTAAAATTATTATATGAGGAAAATTCAGGTTTTTACATATTTAACAGAAAAACTTTTTTAAGAAGAGATAACAGGATAGGTCTTAAGCCGAAACTTTTTGCAATAAATAAACAAGAAGCTTTTGACATAGATGATAATGACGATTTTAAGATTGTTAAAAAGTTACTTTCTTAGTCATGATAATAAACTCTTATAAAGATCTAATTACGGATATAAATAAAATATCAAAAACAAAATCAAAAATTAATGTGATGCTTACTGGAGGAAAAAGTATAAAAAGTTTCTATAAATTTCTTTTGAAGAATATAGATGAAAAGTTTTGGAAACAGAGCAATTTTCATTTAACTGACGAAAGACTCTTTGAGTTAAATAAAAATACCAATTACTTCATGATAAAAAAAATACTCTTTAAAAATATCAATCATAAAAATATAAATTTTAGAAAGTTTTTTGATAAAAAAAAATCTATCGAAGCTAATCTTATTTATTTTAATAAAAGATTAAAAAAAATGGATATTATTTTTTTAAGTTATGCAAAAGATGGACATATTGCATCTTTATTCCCTAACTTGAATCCAAAAATAACAAAAAAAAATGTCTGTTATGTGGTAAATCATAAAAATAAATTTCAACATAGAATTAGTGTGACAAAGTCATTTATTTCAAGGAGTAAAAATAAGTATCTATTCTTCGTTGGAAAGGAAAAAAGACAAATTTACAAAAAGTTAAAAAATAAGAAATTTAGAAATAATAATTTTTTCAGAAATTTTAATTTTGTTTTAGTTTGATTTAATTTTTTTTAATAAGTTTTTTATCGACTCCAATTCCATTTCTCTTCTACATTTGTTTGTAAAAGAAGATATATGGGGCGTCATCATGCAATTTTTATATTTTCTCAATTGACCGTAATATGGTTCTTTTTCAAAAACATCTAAAAATAAATTGTTTATTTTTTTTTTTTTAATTCCATAGATTAACGCTTTTTCATTTATTACCTTACCACGGGATGTATTAATAATGCTCAATGGTTTTTTTATAAAATCAATTTCTTTGAAAGATATGAAATTTTTAGTTTTTTTATTAAGGTCTATATTTAAACTAATAACATCACTATTTTTAAAAATATCAATTTTTTTACAAAATTGAATTTTACGTGCATTTTGAAATCTTTTTATGTCATGAACCAGTATTTTATTGACATTTAAAGATTTCAAATACTTAGCAACTAACTTACCAATTTTTCCATATCCAATTATTCCTACAGTAGATTCAGACAGAGATTTGCCTAATATTGGTTTCCAAATTTTTTTATGTAAGTCATAATTCATTGAAGAAAAGTTTCTTAAGGAGCTAATTATTGCTGAAATCGTATATTCTGCAACTGACTCGAAAGGAGATTTTACTTTTAAAACTTGTATGTTTCTTTTTTTGCAAAAATTTGTGTCAATGTTATCAGTACCTATTCCTACTCTCGAAATAATCTTTAAATTTTTAGCTCCAGATAATTTCTTTATATCATAATTTTCTACCCCAGCAATTATTGCATCAAATCTACTGATATCCTTTTTTTTAAATTTCTCAACCGCAGAAAGTATTTCAAAGTTTATGTTTTTTTTTTAAATAATTTTTTAATATTATCATCAAGAGATAAAAAAGGTATTGCTGTAATTAAAAGTTTAAATTTATTTTTTTTCATTTATTCATCAGGATTTGTGATCCACTTTAAATATTTTGAAAATTTTTGATCAAAATTATTTAAATTTATTATAATATTATTTAAGTATATTTCATAATATTTTATAACCATTAATATAAGTATGCAGAATTTCAATACACTAATTTTCAGTGTTCATTTCCACTTAATACACTATCAGCTTTATAAAGGTAAAATGAATTTTAAAGAAATTATAAAATTTTTAATTTAATAGAAAAAAAAGTTAAATTTAAATATTAAGTATTTAATTGATAATTAGTTAATTGAGGATATATTAGCTTCATTAAAAATTCATGAACGTATATTTAGTTGTTGAAATCAAATATAGAGAATTTCTTAGCAGGCTCTTGATTGGTGCTAAATCAGCATTGAAAGGGAATGATGTGTTTATCGGAGACGATGAATTAATTAAATTGATAGTAAACAAAAAACTTAACCCAGGCATAATGCTATATAAAAGTATTACCCCAATCAAAAGAAGATTAAACCAATTAAAAAACTGTAAAAAAAACAATTGCATCATTTCATCTCTTGATGAAGAAGGCGGCATAGTTCAAGAAGATTTTAAAAATTTTGCACAACGAAGGTATTCTAATAAATCTCTTTCCTATACAGATACCGTTTTCTGTTGGGGTAAATTTGATTATTCGAATTATAAGAAAATCTTTCCAAAAATTAAAAGAAAGTTCTTGATGACGGGAAATCCTAGATTTGATTTACTTGATAACAAAATAGCTTATAATTTTATAAAAAGGAGAACTTCAAAAAAAGTAAGAGTTGCAATAATTTCAAGCTACATGGTTTTCGCTAGAAGCTTATTGCTTTCAGATCAATTTACAATAGATAAAAAATTTAAAGATGATTATTATTATGATCATTTTGCATTTAGAGCAGGCATGACATCAAAATATTTAAAATTATTAAAAAAAATAATCACAGAGTTTCCAAAGTTAGAAATAGATATTTGGATTCATCCTAATGAGAGTATAGTAAACTGGAAAAAAATTTTACCAAATAGAAAGAATATTAGATTTACTACTGGTACCAAATTTTTAGCTAAAGAAAAAAATGACAATACTATATTTATTCATAGTGGTTCAGGTCTAGCTTTCAATGCTCTTTTGCAAGAGAAAATAGTTATTTCTTACCAACCTATAGAGTCAAAATGGAACAAAACTCTTCCAAATAAAAATTCACTAATTATGAAATCTGATGATGAAATTGTCGATTTTATTAAAAAGAAAAAATATATGAAATTTAAGATAGATAAAAAGAAAATTACAGAATGTTTTAAAATTATTTCAAATTCTAAAAGCTATGATGCTAGTGATAAAATTGCCTTACATTGGGAAAAATTTAAAAGTGAAAAACTTTCAAAAAAAAATAATTTATCAAAATTAATAATAAGAAATCAACTAAGATTTTTAAAACAAAAATTGAATTATAGAGTATATAAGCGAAGCAAATTTTCACCTTTCACTAAATCTGAGATTTCTAATCTGAAAAACATTTTAGTAAAGATAAATCCAAAATTTAATAACTTAAAATTTTCATTAATAGGTCCAAGACTAATTAACATTAAAAAAATAACTACAAATTCTACTCAAGCTAGAATATAAAATTAGATTGAATATTATTAAAAGAAATTTAATGAGTTTTTAGATGAAAATAAAATGCTTGGTATTTTAAAAAGCCTCGATAAAAGTTTGAGAAATAAAGTAATTTTTATTTCATTAATTTCTTTAATGGTCATCCCGCTTGAATTTTTAAGTATTGCAGCAGTTATCCCTCTTTTTGCCTCTATTTTTGATAATACAACTTCTAACTCAATCATAGATTTCAGTTTTTTAGAATTTAATTTTTTTGGTGAAAATAGAATTACTAATGCTTTGTTATTATTGATGTTCCTCTTTTTATTAAAAAATTTATTTTTAGGTTTTTTCTTCAAAAAAAAATTTAATTATATTTTTTTGATACAAAAACAAATTTCAAGAATGATTTTTTTTAATTATTTAAGCTCAAATTATAATTTTTATATTAAAAACGACAGTGCAACCATAATAAGAAATGTTATTAATGAGGTAAGTTTTTTTACCAAAGGGTATTTATTATCAATTATTGATTTAATTTTAGAGTCGTTAGCTTTAATTACAATAGCTGTTTTTCTTATAATATATGATCCAAAAACAACCATATCATTATTAATATTTTTGTCTTTAATCACTTATATTATCGATAGAGTAAAAAAAGGTAAAATTGAGCAAATTGGAATAAAACGATTTAATTATAATAAATATATAATTCAGATATTATCAGCGACTTATAAGGGAATAAAAGAAATTAAAGCAAATTTTTTAGAAAGAAAGATGCTTGATGAATTTGATAAAAAAATTTTTATTAAGTTATTTCACGAGAAAAAAATGTCATTTCTTTCTTCAATTCCCAGATTATTGTTTGAATTAGTATGTATATTTGCTTTAAGCGCTATAGTTTTTTTAAATAAAGATAGTGGTACAAATCTTGGAGAAATAATCGCTGTTTATACATTTGCTACGTTTAGGGTTATGCCCTCTTTCGTTAAATTAACATTGATTTTACAAACAATGACACATGCTAAGCCAAGTGTTGAAGTTGTTAAAGATCATTATCTTAAAAAACAAGATGAGATTAAGAGAAACCTAAAAAAAATGAATGAGATGTTGGCTGAAAATAAGAACCATGAAAAATTAAACTCTCTTCAAATTAAAATAGATAAATTTAAATATGATCAAAATATCATAATAAAAAATTTTGATCTAGAAATTAAAAAAGGAGAAAAGATTTGTATAGGTGGTAAATCCGGTAGTGGAAAAACCACACTCATCGATATTATTACAGGTATTGTTGAATGTAAAAATTTAAAATTTATTTTGAATGGAAATGAACTTAAAGAAAATCAATTTTTACAAAAAAGAATTTTTTCATATATTCCACAGAATCCAACTATATTTCAGACATCAGTCCAAGATAATATAACATTGTTTGATGAGAAAATTGATAATGAAAAATATAAAAAGGCTATTGAGTTAAGTAGATCTGATTTTATAAAAGATTTTGAAGAAAGAGATTTTAAAGAAATTTCAGAGAATGGAACAAATTTGTCAGGTGGTCAAATTCAAAGAATTTTTATTGCGAGGGCAATTTATAGTAATAAGGAAATAATTATATTTGATGAGTCTACAAATGAGCTAGATTTTAAAACAGAAAATCATATTGTAGAAGATATTTTAAAACTACCTCAGACTGTTATATTTATAACTCACAAAGAGGAAATTAAGAAAAAATTTTCAAAAATCATTAATATAGAAAATAACTAAATGTTAAGATGTTTTTAGAGCAAAATAATTGCAAAATCTGTTCATCTAAAGGAGTAGAAGTATTTAAAACTAAATTTGATAATAAAGAAATTTTAAATTTTTTCAATTCAGAATATGGTGAGAAAACTTCAAATTTTTTGAAAAAAAAAATTGGAAAAAAAAATTTTATTTTAAAAAAGTGTTCAGTTTGCCAGTTTATTTGGCAAAAGAATATCCCAAAAAGTTTTTTTTTAAAACAACTTTACGATAAAATCATTGATCCTATGGATAGTTTAGAAAAATCAAGAAATGTTAACATTTTACAAAAAAAATACTTTGAAAATGAAATTAATTTTTTTCAAAATTTTCACAAAAAAAAAAATTTAAATATACTTGATTTTGGAGCTGGCTGGGGAACGTGGTTGATTTGTATTAAAAAAAATTGTCAAAGTGTTTTTGCAATGGAATTTTCTTCTATCAGAAAAAAACATCTGATGAAAAATAATATAAAAGTTATAAATTTAAAAAATAAGAAATACAATAATTATTTTCATGTTGTAAGATTAGAGCAAGTTCTAGAACATATTTCAAATTTGAAAGGTATAATTTTTGATTTAAAAAAGATCATTAAAAAAGGTGGAATTTTATCGATAGGAGTTCCTAATGGAAAATACGAGATTAAAAAAGAAATTATAAAGTTAAAAAAAGGACCTATTCAACCATTGGAACATTTAAATTGTTTTAACAATAAAAGTTTGAAAATACTTCTTGGAAAAAATGGTTTTAAATCCATATCTGTTTTCGAAATTATTACAACATTTTTGAAAACAAAAAGATTTGATTATCATAACATAAGGTATACTCTTGGTTTGATTAAAAATTCTTTGTTATCAACAAAAATTAATTTTATTAAAATTAAATAACTTAAAATAAGATGATTAAACTTTTTTACAAAATATTAGACACGTTAAAAAATTTTGATTTTTCCCTTTTTCTAAAACTTAATTTAATAGTTTTAAAAAAAAACTATTCAAAATATCCTGATTATGTTGAAGAATTTGAGAAAACTTTAGCAAATAAATTCAATTTTAAATATTGTTTGAGTTTTTCAAGCGGTACGGCAGCATTTTACGCATCAGTACTCTCTTTAAATTTAAAAAGTAAATCTAAAGTTTTGATTTCTGCTTTAACTTTTCCCTCAGTTATAGAAATTCTCAAAAAACAGGATTTTGACATCAGTTTTATTAATGTTGACAAAAATTTCAAATTTGATTTGGATAATATTACAAATCAAAAATATGATTTATTAGTACTCACACATCCTTTTGGCTTTTATATTGATATTGGAAATCTTCATAAAATTTTAGATGAAAAAACAAAAATTATTTTTGATTCAAGTCATGCACAAGGAATTAAAATTGGAGATCAAGATCACATGAAATTTGCAGACATTTCTTTTATCAGCCTTCAAGGCAATAAAGCTATTTCTGGTGGAGAAGGTGGAGTTATTTTTACTGACAATGAAAGTTCTTACCATCAAATGATCAACAATCATCATCCTGGTCATAAGGATAACGTTAAATTAAAAGTGGCCGGAGGGATAAATGATTTAAAGTTAAGAATGCATCCGTTGGCAGCAATTTTAGCTAAATATGATCTAAGAAAATTCAAAAATAAAAATAAAGAATTAACTGAAAAAATTAAATCAATTTATAATCATTTAGACAACATTGGGATTGAACACCCCTACAATGAAAATTCTCATATAGGAGGTTTTCATTTTGGTATTCCTTTTTTCACAAAAAAAAAACTTTTATCAAAATATATAAAAAGATATAACTGGTATGAAGATTTAAGTTCTTTACAAATAAAATCACTTTCTTCTGAAAATGATTTGACATTTTTTGAAGAGTTACGTTTTATTGATCTAGAGTGGATAAAGAAAAATAACATTTATAATATCAAAAATGAGATAAATAAAATTTTCAAAGATGTTAATTGATTTAAAAGAAAATAAATCAAATTTTTTTTTAAATTTTAAAAAAAACTTTGATCAATTATATGACTATATTATTATAGGCTCAGGTCCAGCCGCATCAATCTTAATAAATAAATTAATAAAAACAAAAAAAAAAATTTTGGTTTTAGAAAAAGGCAGTTTTGGTGAAACTTTTTATGACAATTTGGAAAGCGACAATTTTAAAATCAAAAGTTCATCAAGGGTATTTGGTGTTGGTGGTACAAGCAACACATGGTCACAAGTATATTCTTTGTTTTCAAAAACAGAAATGCATAATTTTAAAAATAAAAATATTTGGCCATTGAGTCACAAAGAACTTATTTATTGGATAAAAAAAATTGGACCAAAATACAAATTCAACATTAAAAATCTTGGCTCTGAATATATTTATAAAAAAAAATTTTATTTAAGAAAATTTATTGAAATTAAAAAACCTTTAAAATTTTCAAAATATTTCAAAACAAAAAAAATTGATATGATTGTCAATTGTGAGGTGAAAACTATAGATAACTTTAAGAAATATGGTGTAGCATATTTTAAATTCCGTAACAAAGTTCATTTTGTTAAATCAAAAAAACTAATTATTTGTAGTGGTGGAATAGAATCAAGTTTATTGGTCTTAAGATCATTTAAAAATGCAAAATTAAGAAATCTTAAAAACAAACAGGCTGTGGGAAGGTATTTTATGGATCATCCTAAATGTTATGTTGGGGAAATAAAATATCCTAAAAAAGATTTAATTAAAAAATTCAAATTAGTTTATAAAAAAAATATAAATACTTATACTGGGCTCTCCTTATATGACAAAAAAAAAAGAATTTTAAATACCTATGTTCGGTTTGAAGAAAAAAAGTTTTTTTTAAATTTTAGAAAAAAGATTATGTTAAGAATTTTTTTAGAGATGGAACCTCGTTTTAGAAATAGAATTTACTTAAAAAAAAGTTCAAAAAAAGTTGACTTATTATTAAGTAAAAAAGAAAATCAAATATCAAAAAAATTAATTAAAGAAATAATTAATTTCTTTAGTTATAATCCAAAGTTAGAAAAATTAGATTTTAATAAAGATAAGTTGATAGGCGCATCGCATCACATGGGCGGGTTAAGTTACCCTAAAATTTTAGATAAAAATTTAAAATTGAGAGGACTAAATAATATTTTTTGTTGTTCATCTGCAGTTTTCCCTACATCAGGAAGCACTAATCCAACATTAATAATTTGTGCTTTATCTGAAAGATTAAGTGAATTTTTGAAAAAATAATAATAATATATTTTATGAAAACACAAAAAGTAAGAGATAGAACCCCTGATGAATTGTTAACAAGGAAAAAAGAGTTTTTGAAAATATGTGATATTTTAGATGAGTTAAATATAAATTATTTTTTACAAACTGGAGTTTTATTGGGCGCTGTAAGAGACAATGATTTTATAAAATGGGATTGGGGTGTAGATATAAGTGTATTTACAAATGAATTTATTCAACAAATTAATCCCGTAATCTTAGCTTTAAAAAAAGCAAACTTTGAAATTATATATTCTTTGTGTGAAAAAGATGATTTAAAAATTTATTTTAAAGGTAAATACCCAAAAGAAGTAACAGGCTACACAATTTTTGCATGGAACTATTCTAAAGATAGAGATATTTATTGGAGAAGAAGTTATTCAGTTCCTTCAAAATTTTTAAAAAATTTTTCCAATATAAACTTTTTAGGTAGAAAATTTAATTGCCCTGAAAATCCCAAAGAATATTTAGAGTATGCATATGGAGATTGGAAAAAACCGATAAGAACTTCAGATAAAGATTTATATAATTCTAATGAATATTATAAAACAAAAAAAATTACTTTATTGCAAAAAATTAAAAACATTACCAAAAAAATATTCAAATGACATTTTTTAAATAAACTTTTTTTTATTTTTATATTAAATTATTAAAGAATATTTTATAATTGAAACTTAAATTCTTTTTTTAAATTTGATTATTTTTTCAACTCTTTTTAACCAACTATATTTTAAAGCAGTTTGGATTGAATTTTTTTGAATTCTCTGTGTGTATGGTGGTATTGATAACACTTTCTCAACTGTTTTTACCCATTCCTGAATATTATTAGATTGAGTAAGAAAACAATTAAAATTATGTTTTAAAATATGTGAATAGGCCTTTTTTCTTGAAGCGATTATAATAGAACCGGAGGCTAAATAATCAAATAACTTTAAGGGCGAGATGTAATCTGACACATCTAGATTATTTATAAGTACACCAACTTTTTTTTCGTAAGGCATTAAGAGAATTTTGTTTTTAGGTAAAATCTTGGTGATTCTATTATATGGTATAAAATCATTTAAGATAATATTTTTTTGTTTAACAATATTTTTATATAAATTTTCACTTAATGTTTTGATATTTCCATATAATATAAAATTTACTTCAGGAAGTTTCGAAGCAATACTAATTATTGTTTCTATACCTTTGCCCTTTACAAAACTGCCTGTATATACACAAGAATTCATTTTTTTTTTATTGTGTTTAAAATCTCTACAATCAACACAATCATCTAAAACTATAAAGTCTCTATTTCTAAGTTTTAGTTTTTTATTTAAATTTTTGTTTATTAAAATAAATTTAATTCTATTGAAAAAGTGGAAATATCTTAAGATTGAAAAAAGAAACTTTGTTACCCCTTTCATTTCTGTATGAATTTCTAAAACTAATTTTTTACCAAAAATTGATAAAAATAAAGCTGGGATAATACTTCGGGAAATAATTAAATGGGGTTTTTTATACTTTTTAAGTAAACTAAATAACTTATATGAAAACAACAATAAAGCAGGCAGGCCTCTTTTAATTTTGGATTCAAAAAAACCAAGAATTTTAAATGAATTTTTTAATAAATAATCTGTTTGTATTTTTTTGAGTTTATATCCTTTTCTAATGTGTGGAAGCAATAAACTAACGTCATAATAACTCTCAGAAAAAGCATCGCACATTTTTAAAACGTGAATCGTATAAGCTGACATATTTGGTAAAGAAAAATCTGAAATATAAAATATTTTTTTGTTTTTGTTATAACTCATTACCAGGATTTAAATTTAACAAAATATACTTATATGGATAAAGAAAATATATATTTATTTTTAAAATATATAGTGTGATTTCTTTAACTTTGGTAGTATAAATTTATTAATGGCCATTTCTATAATTAAATGCAAACTTAAAAAAAGTTTAGATAAAAGTAAATTTAAAATACTTAAATGACAAAAAAATCAGAGCCACCAAAATATATTATTGTTCTAGGAACAACATTTTCTGGTTCAGGTGCAATTTTTGATTATTTAGTTGGAAGAAATGACTTAGATAATCCGTTAAAGGGTGAAGAATACTTATTGCCAATTTTACCTAACGGTTTAATGGATTTGGAAGCGGCTGCAGGTAAAGCTTTTGATCCTGCAACATCAGAATATCATATAATGAAATTTCAAGAAATATCAGAAAAATTATCTAATTTTTGGTCTAATGGTCCCAAAAAAAAAGAACTTAAAAAATTTGCAGAAATATTTCATAAAAACATCAACCAATTTACCAATGAAATTAGCTCCGCTAATTATCCAATGAGAATATTGTGGAGGGAACTTTTTAAAACTCCATTAGAAAAAAATTTGAATAGAATAAAAAATTTAATAGGTTTGGAAGAATCGATACCTCCAACTCGACTATTAGTATCTCCAAAAAATCTTATTGAAGCAGTAGAAAAAATGCACGATAATTTGTTTAAAACTCATTCAGGCAATAGGCCAACTATTTTAAATCAAGCAGGTTCAGGATGGAACCCTATTGACTCGACAAAATATTTTAGTGATCACAAAACCATACTTGTTACTCGCGATCCTAGAGATCAGTATTTAGAAATCAAACAATATAAAAAGGGTCAATCTGTAATGGGATTTATTGATTGGTATAAAGAAATGCAAAATCGTTTAAAACTTATAAGTGATGATAAAATTTTTCAAGTTAGATTTGAAGATTTTGTTAATTTTAATTCAAAATATACTAAAATAATTTGTGATTACTTAAAACTTTCTGATAAGGTTAGTTCAAGTTACAGGGCTGAATTATCTAAAAAAAATATTCATAAATTTCAAAAATATAAAGATCAAAAAGAAATACAATTAATAGAAGATAATTTGGAAGACTTTATATATAATTAGTTTAATTATAAAAATGAGTAAAAAATTTGGAACATTTATTAGGGAAAAGAGGACTATCCTTGGTTTAGGTCAAAGAGCCTTAGCAGAAAAAATTGGTCTTTCTCCATCCTATTTAAATGATATTGAAAAAAATAAAAGAAATGCTCCAAAAATATCAACCATTAAAAAGATATCTGAAATTTTAAAGATCAATCAAGATTATTTAATGGATTTAGCTGGTCTATCAAAAAAATCGATTGCTCCCGATATTAATCAGTTTATTTTAGAAAATCCTTCCGTTATTTCTTTATTGAGAACAATTAAAGAAAATAATATAGATAAAAAAAAAATTAAAAACATTGAAAATTCCATTAACAAAGTTATGACTAAAAGTTTGATCATCGCTGCTGGTTTAGGAAGTAGATTGAAAGATCATACAGTAAATCTTCCAAAATGTATGCTTGATTTCGGTGGAAAAACATTACTCCAAAGACAGTTAGAAGCTTATAATAGTAACGGAATTAAAAATATTGCAGTAATAAGAGGGTATAAAAAGGATAAAATTAAATATAAAGGTTTGAAGTACTTCGAAAATACCGACTATCGTAATAATAATATTTTAAATTCAATTTTTTATGCTGAAAAATTTATCAATGGTAATATAATTATTTCTTATTCTGATATTTTGTTTGATAATATTGTTGTTCAAAGAGCTTTAAACTCAGATCACGATATTTCAGTCGTAGTAGATATAGATTGGAGAGGTTATTATGTAGGTCGTAAAGACCATCCAATTTCAGAGGCAGAAAACGTAATATTTAATTCAAATAATGAGGTTGAAAAGATTGGGAAAATTAACACTGGAAATCAAGAAGTCCATGGAGAATTTATAGGTATGATCAAATTATCTGATTATGGTACGAAAATATTTAAGGAACAATTCCATAGATTAAAAAAAATATATTGGAATAAGCCTTTTCAACGAGCTAAGACCTTTCAAAATGCTTATCTCACAGATTTTATTCAAGAACTTGTTGATATTGGTATTAAAGTACACTGTGTAATTATTGAAAGCGGTTGGAAAGAAATAGATACAGTTGAAGATTATAAAAAGGCAATTGCAGGATTTAACAAAAAATTAACAAAAAGATAATATTTTCACCATTTATTACGTTTCAATTATATTGTATAAATTAACTTGTATGCGAACAAAGTTAATGATAAACAAAGGACAAATTATGATAAAAAAAACAATAATTTTAGTGTTTCTAGCCTTATTATTTGCTGGAAACTTAAATGCTGAGACAAAAACCTACAAAATGGTTTTTGTTCCTGCTAGTGAGAAGGGTGATGAAAGCGATTACACTAGTTTAATTGCAATCACTGAAAAACTTACTGGTTTAAATATCGAGACAATCAAAGTAACTGATTATAATGCGGCTGTTGAGGCGATGAGAGCTGGGAGAGCTCATATAGCTTGGTATGGCGGAAAAACATACGTTAAGGCCGTAGAGATAGCAAGTGCAGAAGCTTTTGCTGCTGGTGTAAGACCAGGAGAAAAAGATGCTGGTTATTATACTTATTTTGTTGTTAAAAAAGATAGCAAGATAAAAGAGTTTAAAGACGTAAAAGGTAAAATTTTATCTTTAAACACTATTGGATCAACTAGTGGTGACTTAATTCCACAGGTAGAATTAAATAAAATTAATCTTTCAATAAAAAATAAAGAACATTTTGAAAAGGTTTTTTATGCTGGTAGTCATGATGCATGTTTGTTAGCAGTATTAAATAATCAATCTGATGTTTGTGGTATGAGTTCTAGAA
>CEVG01344010.1_pt1 | contig 14396 bp, 23 predicted proteins | sample 356511 | NCBI WGS metagenome assembly CEVG01 (sample SAMEA2623426, study PRJEB7988) | marine metagenome | biome: marine biome (ENVO:00000447); feature: surface water layer (ENVO:00002042); material: "saline water (ENVO:00002010), including plankton (ENVO:xxxxxxxx)" | depth 5 m | reverse complement strand
AAAAAAAAGGCTATTTTGAATAGCCTTTTTTATTATCGCTTTTTGAATTATTATTTACTTAGATTCTCTTTTTTCTTTCTCAGCTGCTATCACTGCCTCAGATACAGTTGCAGGGCAAGGATTGTAGTGAGAAAACTCCATAGAGAATTGGCCTCGGCCAGATGTCATGGTTCTTAAGCTTCCAATGTAACCAAACATTTCCGATAAAGGCACATCAGCTTTCACTCTGACACCTGTATTACCCGCCATTTGATCTTTTATCATTCCACGTCTTCTATTCAGATCGCCAATAACGTCACCGACATGGTCATCGGGTGTGAAAACATCAACTTTCATTATCGGCTCAATGAGTTGAGCACCAGCTTTAGGCATAGACTGTCTAAATGCACCTCTTGCTGCTAATTCGAAAGCAACAGCAGATGAGTCAACAGCATGATAAGCACCATCGTATAATTCGATATCAACATCAAGGACTGGGAATCCCGCAAGTGGTCCTTCTTCCATCATACCCGCAAAGCCTTTTTCAATAGCAGGGAAGAATTCTTTTGGAACATTTCCTCCAACAACAGTTGACGAAAAAGTAAAACCACTACCTGTTTCACCAGGTTTGATTCGATAATCAATTTTACCAAATTGACCTGAACCACCTGATTGTTTTTTGTGGGTGTAAGAATCTTCGATAGCTTGAGTAATTGTTTCTCGATAAGCAACTTGAGGTTCGCCGACCTCGAGTTCGACACCATAAGTTCTATTCAATATATCTACCTTGATATCCAGATGCAGTTCACCCATACCTTTCAAAATAGTTTCACCTGAATCTTCATCCGTCTCTACACAAAATGAGGGATCTTCTGCAACCATCTTTCCAATTGCGATTCCCATTTTTTCTGATCCGCCTTTGTCTTTTGGTTTTACTGCAATAGAAATAACTGGGTCTGGGAAGATCATCGGCTCGAGAGTAACAGGATTTTTTTGGTCACATAGAGTATGGCCTGTTTGAACATTCTTCATTCCAACGATCGCAATGATATCTCCAGCTTGAGCTTTATCAATTTCATTCCGATCATCAGCGTGCATCTCTACCATCCGACCAATTCTCTCAGTTTTCCCGGTGAAGGCATTTAAAATAGTGTCACCTTTTTGTATGACACCCGAATATATTCTTACAAAAGTTAAGGCCCCGAAGCGATCATCCATTATCTTAAATGCCAGAGCTTTTAACGACTCTTCTATAGTTACTGTGGCAACTTCTCCAGTTTCTTCACCTTTTTCATCTGTTAGAGGTTGTGGCTTGACTTCTGTTGGGTTTGGTAAGAAGTCAACAACTGCATCTAAAACCAATTGCACACCTTTGTTTTTAAATGCTGATCCACAATAGGTTGGGAAGAAGTCTAGGGCAATAGTTCCTTTACGAATACATTTTTTTATATCTTCAATGGAGGGCTCATCCCCTTCCATGTAAGCCATCATGATATCGTCATCCTGCTCAACTGCAGTCTCAATTAACTTTTCACGGTACTCTTCGACCTGATCTTGCATATCATCGGGAATTTCAACAATCTTAAAATTTTCTGGTAATCCTGAGTCATCCCATACAAAAGCTTGGCGACTTAAAAGATCAACAACACCTACAAAATTGTCCTCTCTTCCAATAGGTAATGTCATGACAAGTGGGTTTGCAGCAAGAACATCTTCAATTTGACCAACAACATTTAAGAAATCTGCACCGAGTCTATCAAGTTTATTAACAAATATAATTCGGGCTACTTCAGACTCATTAGCATAGCGCCAGTTTGTTTCGGACTGAGGTTCAACGCCGCCTGATCCACAGAAAACACCTACACCTCCATCTAGAACTTTCAGAGAGCGATAAACTTCAACTGTAAAGTCAACGTGCCCTGGAGTATCAATAATATTGAATCGATGATCTTTCCAAAAGCATGTTGTAGCAGCTGATTGTATCGTGATGCCACGTTCCTGTTCTTGCTCCATAAAGTCAGTGGTTGCAGCACCGTCATGCACCTCACCTGTTTTATGAATTTTTCCAGTTAGTTTGAGAATTCTCTCCGTTGTCGTTGTTTTACCTGCATCAACGTGTGCGAAAATTCCGATGTTTCTGTATTTTGATAAGTCAGTCATGAGTCTACTCTTTTATTCATCTTAAAAATGGGCGCATCTTACCTTAAATACATATAAAAAAAAGGCGAATTTTAAAGATTTTTTTAATCAGTTGTATTTTTTTTTCAAGTCAGATATTGATTTCTAGCGAGTGACTGACTCTAAATTGTAAAAATATTATTAAAAGATGATTTGTACTCAACAAATCACTAGCCTAATGATGATGTTTGTCTAGACTATAGTTATGAAAACAGGTTTAGTATTATCAGGAGGTGGTGCGAGAGGTGCATATCAGGTTGGCGTGTTGAAAGCTATGGCTGATATTCATCCAAAAAGTGCCACAAACCCCTTCAATATCATTACAGGCACATCATCTGGTGCTATTAATGCAGTTGGACTTGCTGCATCAGCAAATAATTTCCGTCTTGGTGTTAAAAAAGTAGAAAGAATATGGTCTAAACTTAATATAAATCAAGTAGTTAAGGTTAATGCTATTGATTTATTATCCAACTCTACCAAACTTTTAGCAGCATTTATTCATCCTAAGTTAACTAAAAATCAATCTTTGGGTCTTTTGAATAATATGCCTCTAAGACAACTGCTCACTGAAAATATTAAGTATGAAAACATCCATAGAAGAATTGATTCTGGATATTTAGATGCGGTATCTGTAAGTGCAACTAGCTATGCATCCGGAAAATCCGTAAGTTTTTTTGAATCACATGAGGGTCTGAAGTGTTGGCGTCGCAATAAGAGAATAGGTGTAAGAGCAAAAATAGGGGTTGAGCATTTATTGGGATCAACAGCATTACCAGGAATATTTCCTGCTGAAAAAATTGGCAGGCAATATTTTGGGGATGGATCTTTAAGGCAACTAGCACCTTTGAGCTCTGCGTTAAGGCTCGGCTCTGAAAGGATTGTTGTGGTTGGCGTTAGAGGCACAAGCAATGCTAAATTATCTGCTAGACGCGACAATCCTCCATCGATGGCTCAAACGTTTGGGCATATTTTTAGTTCTGCATTTATTGATGCAATGGATAATGATATCAATAACTTAAGTCAGATAAATGAAATGATTGGTGTTCTTAAAAATGAAGCTCCACATTTTAATCCAGAGGGGGTAAAACCTATTGATTTATTGGTCATAGAGCCATCAGTTGATTTTGATAATATCGCAGCTGAGCATCTTTATGATTTACCCTTAACTTTTCGTAGGATTTTGAAGGGTTTAGGAGCTGGTAAAGAGGGCGGTGGAAATTTGGCCAGTTACTTAATGTTCGAATCAGCCTTTTGTAAAAGGCTAATTGACTACGGATATGCTGATACAATGAGCCAAAAAAATCAGATTATTGATTTTTTTGGTTTAAGATAGTTAATTACATTTCACTTAGCTACTGTATAAATCATGAATTCTGTTTGATGCTTCCCGAGTCATGAAATATTCACAGTAATCCTTTGTTGTTTCTACAGAAATTGTTTGACACACCTGATTGCCGTAAGTAGAATGCGCTTCACTTTGATACTAGGCTAACTGGTATCAAGGTTTTAAGAATTTTAATTGTGTTTAATTGTTCGGTGCTCTTCAAAAAGACAGAGTACTGGTTCTTTGCTTAGAGAGGTTAAAAGTGGTTCAAAATCAAAGGATTAGAATCAGATTAAAGGCGTTCGATCATAGATTGATTGATTTATCTGCAGCTGAGATCGTTGAAACAGCCAAACGAACAGGTGCTCAAGTTCGAGGTCCCATTCCCCTTCCTACGCGAAAAGAACGTTTCACAGTATTGATTTCTCCTCACGTCAACAAAGATGCCAGAGATCAATACGAAATTAGAACTCACAAACGCATGATGGATATTGTTGAGCCTTCTGAGAAAACAGTTGATGCTCTGATGAAACTTGATTTAGCAGCTGGTGTTGAAGTTCAAATTAGCCTTGGTTAGTGCAAGCTAGTCAAGATGAATATACTTTTTAAATAAAGCCATTTTTTTAGAAAGTAAACTTTGTGTAACGCCGATAAGTTTAATGGTTTAAATAAGGCGGCCATAGCGGGTAACTAGCCCCGTACACTGAGAGGAAGAATGATGACAATTGGTCTTGTTGGACGAAAAAGCGGAATGACGCGCGTTTTCACAGAGGATGGGATTTCCATTCCAGTGAGCGTTGTTGAAGTTGAGCCTAATAGAATTACTCAAATAAAAACTTGTGAGTCTGATGGTTATGATGCCATTCAAGTCACTGCAGGTTCTCGAAAAGCTAATAGAGTTAATAAAAGCGTTGAAGGTTTGTTTTCAAAAGCTGAAACAGGTGTTGGAAGAGGATTGTGGGAATTAAGGCTTAATCAGTCAGAAAAAGATCTCGAAATTGGTAGCGAATTAACTGTTGATATTTTCGAGGCAGGTCAAAAGATCGATGTCACAGGCCAATCCAAAGGTAAAGGCTTTCAGGGTGGAGTAAAACGTTGGAACTTTAGTATGCAAGACGCTACTCATGGTAACTCCATATCACACAGATCGAATGGTTCTATAGGTCAATGCCAAACACCTGGTAGAGTTTTTAAAGGAAAAAAAATGTCTGGGCACATGGGTGCTGAGCAAGTGACCGTTCAAAATTTAGAAGTAGTAAGGGTGGATTCAGAGCGCAATATGATTCTTGTTAAGGGTGCTATCCCAGGTGCGCCTGGCGGAGATATCATTCTTAAGCCTGCTATTAAGTTAAAAGATAACACTGGTTCATAGAGGTATAGGCAATATGCAATTAGCACTTGCTAAAATTGGTAAAGCTAAATCAGGTACAGTTGAATTATCCGATTCTGCATTTGGCAAAGAATATAACGAAGATCTTGTTCATCAAGTAGTAGTGGCTTATTTGTCTGGAGCTCGACAAGGTACGCGTGCTCAAAAAACTCGCTCGGAAGTTAGCGGTGGTGGAGCAAAACCATGGCGACAAAAAGGCACTGGACGTGCTCGTGCTGGTACGATCAGGAGTCCATTATGGAGATCCGGTGGAGTCACGTTTGCTAAGAAAAATCAGGATTTTTCTCAGAAAGTTAATCGCAAGATGTATCGTGCTGCATTGCGTTCAATCCTCTCAGAGTTAGCTCGACAAGATCGTTTAATTGCTATTCAATCGTTTGAATTGGAAGGGCCAAAAACTAAAGATTTAGTTGCTAAATTAAATGAGCTAAATGTTAGTAAAGCACTAATCATTACTGAGCAAGTAGATAATAATTTGTATTTATCTTCAAGGAACATTCCTGGAGTGGATGTTATAGACGTTCAAGCTGCTGATCCGGTTAGCTTGGTTGCCAATGAGAAGATAATTATTACTGTTGACGCACTAAAAAAATTCGATGAGGTGTTGGGGTGAATCAAGAGCGAATATTAAAAATACTTCATTCTCCTTATATATCTGAAAAAGCTGCATTGGCAGGGGATACCGCTAATACTTTCGTTTTTAAAGTTGCAAAAAATGCGAATAAACTCGAAATAAAAAAAGCTGTGGAGAAACTATTCAAAGTTAAAGTTGATGGCGTTCAAGTCAGTAACTTAAAAGGTAAATTAAAGCGTAATCGTTATGGCGAAAGCCGAAGACCAAGTGTAAAAAAAGCTTACGTTCGCTTGGCTGATGGTTTTGATATTGATTTTTCTTCGGCAGAATAATTTGCCGTTAGTATTTAGGATTTTTAGGAATAACTCATATGCCAGTTGTAAAAAGTAAACCAACCTCACCAGGAAGACGCTTTGTTGTCCGAGTTGTGAATCCAGACTTACACAAGGGTGCGCCTTACCAGCCATTACTTGCTAAAAAAAGTAAAACTGGTGGTAGAAATAATGCTGGTCGCATTACAACAAGACATAAAGGTGGTGGCCACAAACAGCACTACAGAATAATCGACTTTAAAAGAGTCAAAGATGGCATACCAGCAAAAGTTGAAAGACTAGAATATGATCCTAACAGGTCAGCCCATTTAGCTTTATTACTTTATGCTGATGGTTCACGCACATATATAATTGCACCTAAAAATGTTAGCAAAGGTGACTCCATTATCTCTGGTGAAGACGCACCAATAAAACCAGGAAATTGTTTGCCACTTCGCAACATACCTGTAGGTAGTTTGATTCATTGTGTTGAGTTGAAGCCTGGTAAGGGTGCTCAAATGATTCGAAGTGCAGGCGGTAGTTGTCAGCTTGTTGCCCGTGAAGGAACTTATGCAACATTGCGATTACGCTCTGGCGAAATGCGTAAAGTTTTAGTTGATTGCCGAGCTACGTTAGGTGAGGTGTCTAATAGTGAACACAACCTCCGCTCGCTAGGTAAAGCCGGTGCTTCTCGATGGAGAGGTGTTCGTCCCACAGTTCGAGGTGTAGCCATGAATCCTGTAGATCACCCGCATGGTGGTGGTGAAGGTAGAACCTCTGGAGGGAGACACCCTGTTTCTCCTTGGGGCGTTCCAACCAAAGGATATAAAACTAGAAAGAACAAGCGTACTAACGATTTAATTGTTAGACGAAGAAAAGCAAAAAAATAAAGAGGAATAGAGAGTGCCAAGATCATTAAAAAAAGGCCCATTCATCGATCTTCATTTAATGAAGAAAGTTGAGAACGCTATAGAAAAAAATGAAAAAAGACCTATTAAAACTTGGTCTAGAAGATCTATGGTTTCTCCCGAAATGGTTGGTTTGACGATTGCAATTCATAATGGCCGTCAACACGTTCCGATTTTTATCACTGAAGATATGGTCGGTCATAAATTAGGAGAGTTTTCCCCTACACGTACTTACAAAGGGCATGTGGCGGACAAAAAGGCTAAATAAATTAGTTAGAGGTTAAATTAATGGAAGTGTCAGCAAAATTAACTGGAGCGACGATTTCGGCACAAAAAGTTAGATTGATTGTCGACCAAATAAGAGGAAAGAGAGTTGAAGATGCTCTTGATATCTTGACCTTCAGTAACAAGAAGGCTGCCGCGATCGTTTTAAAATTACTTAACTCAGCCATTGCAAATGCTGAACATAATGAAGGTGCTGATATTGATGAGTTAAAAGTTTCTACTGCATTTGTTAATGAAGGTAGAACATTAAAAAGATTAAGACCTCGTGCAAAGGGAAGAGCAGATCGAATTTTAAAACGCTCATGTCATATAACCGTTAAAGTAGCTGATTGATATAGTTGATTAGGAGAGGACCATATGGGTCAAAAAGTTCACCCTACAGGAATTAGATTAGGCATTACAAAAAAGCATGCTTCGATTTGGTATGCGGAAAATAAAAATTATGCAAAACATTTAATCGGTGACATCCAAATACGTGAGTATATTGAAAAAAAATTAAAAAATGCTTCTGTCAGTAAAGTAGTTATTGAGAGGCCTGCTGATACCGCAAAGGTCATAATACATACAGCGAGGCCAGGAATAGTTATTGGAAAGAAAGGTGAGGATGTTGAGAAGTTACGACAAGACTTGACTAAAAAACTAGGAGTTCCAGTTACTATCAATATTGAGGAGATTCGTAAGCCTGATCTAGATGCAAATTTGGTTGCACAAAATGTTGCTAGCCAGCTAGAAAGAAGAGTTATGTTTCGACGTGCTATGAAAAGAGTAGTCCAAAATGCTATGCGATCTGGAGCTCAAGGGATAAAAGTTCAAATTGGCGGCAGATTAGGTGGAGCTGAAATCGCTAGAAGTGAATGGTACCGTGAAGGAAGGGTGCCTTTGCATACTTTGCGTGCAGATATAGATTACTCTACACATGAAGCACTTACTACATATGGTATTTTAGGCGTCAAAGTTTGGATATTCAAAGGCGAGGTACTAGAGGATATTTCAACTACTGATCAATCAAATAGTAATAGTTAATATTATTTAATTTATTTATAAGAGTTTTTTGATAATGCTACAACCTAAACGAACAAAATTTAGAAAGACACAAAAAGGTCGTAATCGAGGTCTTGCTCATAGAGGTAGTAAGGTCAGTTTTGGTGAATTTGCTTTAAAGTCTACCGGTCGTGGCCGTATCACTGCTAGACAGATAGAGGCTGCTCGAAGAGCGATGACTAGACATATAAAACGGGGAGGTAAGATATGGATCCGTATCTTCCCTGACAAGCCTATAACTCAAAAACCTTTAGAGGTTCGTCAAGGTAAGGGTAAAGGTAATGTTGAATACTGGGTAGCTGAGATTTTACCAGGAAAAGTTCTTTATGAAGTTGAAGGTGTGCCTGAGGAGTTGGCTCGAGAAGCTTTTGCTTTAGCTGCCGCAAAACTTCCGTTATCAACAACATTTGTTAAACGAACGGTAATGTAATGAAAGCTAGTGAATTAAGAGAAAAATCTAAAGTTGATTTAGAAAAAGAGTTAAATAAGTTGCTTGAAGAGCAGTTTTTTCTGAGAACAAAAAAAGCAACTGGGCAATTATCTCAAACTCATTTACTGAAAAGTAATCAGAGAAACATTGCGAGAATTAAAACTATTTTGAATGAACCTCAAAAGGCGTAAATGATGACTGAACAAGAAAACAATGTTAGAAAAGTTATTGGCAAAGTTGTCAGCGATAAAATGGATAAGACAATAACTGTTTTAGTAGAGCGAAAAGTTAAGCATCCAATTTATGGGAAATATTTGGTCCGTTCATCAAAATTACATGCTCATGATGAAAAAAATGAGTGTAGATCTGGCGATGTAGTAGCTATTAGTGAATCCCGACCTTTATCAAAAACTAAAACGTGGATTTTGCAAGATATAGTTGAGAAAGCAAGACAAGATTAAGAATTAAAAGTTTTGGAGTTTTACGATGATTCAAACTGAAAGTTATTTAGAGGTTGCCGATAACAGTGGTGCACGTCGCGTAATGTGCATTAAGGTTTTGGGCGGCTCTCATCGTCGTTATGCAAGAGTTGGAGATATCATTAAAGTAACAGTCAAAGAAGCTATTCCTCGCGGTAAGGTAAAAAAAGGTCAGGTGATGAATGCTGTCGTTGTTCGAACGAAAAAAGGGGTAAGAAGAACAGATGGCTCTTTAATTCGTTTTGATGATAATGCAGCAGTTCTATTGAATCAGTCATTGGCACCTATAGGAACTAGAATTTTTGGTCCCGTAACACGAGAGCTTCGAAGTGAAAGATTTATGAAAATTATATCTTTAGCTCCAGAAGTATTATAAGTTTTTGCTCAATTATGAGAAAGAAAGAAGAGTTATGAATAAGTTTAGAAGTGAAGATGAAGTAATAGTTATTGCCGGCAAGGATAAAGGAAAGCGAGGCAAGATTACAAAAGTTTTAAATGATGGAAGGTTTATTGTTTCTGGAATAAACATGATGAAGAAGCATACTAAGCCTAACCCTCAAGCTGGTGTAGCCGGTGGTATAGTTGAGAAAGAGGCTCCAATTGAGTGCTCTAATGTTGCAATTTATAACCCAACAACTAATAAGGCTGACCGAATAGGTTTTCGATTTGAAGACGATGGCAACAAAGTGCGTTTTTTTAAATCTAATAATGATGTTATTAAATAGGCTTATATAAATGGCTAGATTAAAAGACTTATATAAACAAGAAATCGCTCCAAAACTTCAAAGTGAGCTTGGTCTTGATAACGTTATGGAGATTCCTCGTTTGTCTAAGATCACACTAAATATGGGTGTTGGAGAGGCAATTGGAGATAAAAAAATTCTTCAAAATGCAGTTGCCAACCTTGAGCAAATTGCAGGACAAAAAGCTATTGTGACTCGTGCAAGAAAATCAATTGCAGGTTTTAAAGTGCGAGAGGATTGGCCTATTGGTTGTAAGGTTACTCTTCGTAGAGAGCGTATGTACGAATTTCTAGACAGACTGATTTCTATTGCTATTCCAAGGATTCGTGATTTTAGGGGTCTTAGCTCTAAATTTGACGGAAGAGGCAATTATACAATGGGTGTCACTGAGCAGATTATTTTTCCAGAGATCGATTATGACAAGATTGACGCTATTCGGGGTTTAGATATATCTATCACCACTACGGCACAAACTGACGAGCAGGGTAAAGCTTTATTATCTGCTTTTAATTTTCCATTCCGGAATTAGAGGGAATTTTTAATGGCTAAACAGTCCATGATCCAGAGAGAGAAAAAGCGTTCTAAAATAGTTGCCAAATTTGCAGCAAAGAGGGCGGCATTGAAAGCAATTATAATTGATCAAAATGCATCTGAAGAAGAGCGTTGGGAGGCTCAAATGGCTCTTCAAAAGCAGCCAAGAAACGCAAGCAAGTGTAGGCAAAGGAGACGTTGTCAGGTTACTGGCCGTCCTCATGGTGTTTATAGAAAATTCGGTCTTTGTCGAAACAAGTTGAGAGAAGCAGCAATGCAAGGTTATGTACCAGGTCTAGTAAAGGCTAGTTGGTAAATTAGAGAGATTCACAACTCTATTAAGGTTTAGTGGAGAATTTATATGAGTATGCAAGATCCAATCGCTGATATGTTAGCAAGAATTAGAAATGCCCAGATGGCAGCTAAGACTGCTGTGGGTATTCCCTCATCAAAAATAAAAAACTCCATAGCTAATGTATTAATGAATGAAGGATATATATCTTCAGTTGAAGAGCAGCTCGTGGATGGAAAGTCTTTTATAAATATTGGACTTAAATATTTCAATGGTATGCCGGTTATTGAAGAAATAAAGCGAGAAAGTCGACCTGGTTTAAGAAGTTATAAAGGTGCTGAGGACTTACCAAAAGTAAATGGTGGTTTAGGTATTGCAATTGTTTCTACAAGTAAGGGCTTAATGACAGACAAACAAGCACGAACAGAAGGTATCGGCGGAGAAATACTCTGTACCGTTTTTTAGATTTTTTTAAATAAGTTAGGTTATCTAGTATGTCACGAATCGCAAATAATCCAGTTAATATTCCATCAGGAGTGGATGTTAAATTAGATGCTAATTTATTAGCTATTAAAGGTGCCAAAGGATCGCTAGAGCTTCCTATACATAAACTAGTGAATATCAATTTTGAAGAAAATGTTTTCACTTTTTCTGCAAATGATTCAACTAAAGAGTCTAAAGCCTTATCAGGTACATTTAGGTCATTAGTGAACAATATGGTTATTGGTGTTAGTGAAGGCTTTGAAAAAAAATTAGTCCTTAATGGTGTTGGTTATCGAGCTAAGGCGGCTGGAAAAAAAATAAATTTAACTTTGGGTTTTTCTCATCCAATAGATTACGAGTTGCCTGAAGGTGTCTCCGCTGAGACACCAAGTCAAACAGAGGTGGTAATAAAAGGCATAGATAAACAATTAGTGGGACAAGTTGCAGCAGAAATTCGCTCTTTTAGACCTCCTGAGCCCTACAAAGGAAAAGGTGTCAGATATGCTGACGAGCATGTTAGAAGAAAAGAAGCGAAGAAGAAATAAAGTATTACGCTAAAACTGCGGTGCGTTGAAAGGATTAGTTATGAGTGAAAATAAAAAAGCAAGACTTCGAAGAGCAAGAAGAAGTCGGATAAAAATTAAAGAGTTGGGGTCGCTTCGATTAAGTGTTAATAGGACTCCGAAGCATATTTATGCACAAATAATTTCAGCTGCAGGGGACAAGGTTATTGTTTCCGCTTCAACACTAGATAAAAATCTACGCAAGAATTCAACTGGAAATGTTGAAGCTGCTAAATCTGTAGGTGTTTTAATTGCAGAAAAGGCCAAAGCTGCTGGAGTAGATGCGGTTTCTTTTGATAGAAGTGGTTACAAGTATCACGGTCGAGTTAAAGCTCTTGCTGATTCCGCTCGTGAAGCAGGATTAAAATTTTAGGATATTTATATGGCTTTTAAAGAACAAAATAAAGAAAACGAAGAAGGTCTTCACGAAAAACTTGTTCAAGTCAATAGAGTTGCCAAAGTAGTTAAAGGCGGAAGGATTTTCGGATTCACAGCTTTGACGGTCGTTGGTGATGGCAATGGTAAAGTTGGTTTCGGACGAGGAAAGGCTCGAGAAGTTCCTTTAGCTATTCAAAAAGCTATGGAATCCGCTCGTAGGAATATGGTTAATGTTGAATTGTCCTCTGGTACTTTACAGTATCCAGTTCGTGCTTCTCATGGTGCATCCAAAGTTTACATGCAGCCCGCATCAGACGGTACAGGGGTAATAGCGGGCGGTGCTATGAGGGCTGTTCTTGAAGTAGCAGGGGTTCACAATGTTTTAGCGAAATGCTATGGATCAACTAATCCAGTTAATGTTGTACGAGCCACTATAAAAGGTCTTTGTGGAATGCGCTCTCCAGAGCAAATTGCTGAAAAACGCGGGAAAAAAGTAAAAGATATTTTGTCATAATATTGTAAGTGATTGGAGTTAACACTCATGTCAGCGGAAAAGAAAGTGATTGTCACACAAATTAGAAGTAGTGCGGGGCGTCTAAAATCTCATAAATCTTGTCTAAGAGGTTTAGGTCTTCGTAGAATTAATCATTCAGTAGTAGTTGAAGATACACCCTCAAATCGAGGAATGATTAATAAGGTTTCTTACTTAGTAAGTGTTCAGGAAGCATAGTAATGAGTGAAACAATGAGATTAAATAATTTAAAGCCTGCCGAAGGTCACAAAAAAGGTTCAAAACGAGTTGGTCGTGGAATTGGAAGTGGTTTGGGTAAGACTTGTGGTAGAGGCCATAAAGGTCAAAAATCTCGATCTGGTGGATCTGTTAGCCCAGGCTTCGAGGGTGGGCAAATGCCCTTACAAAAAAGGATGCCAAAATACGGCTTTACTTCTCGAATAGGTAGATTTAGTGATCAAGTTCGTTTGTCTTCTTTAGCTTCGTTGCAAGAAGATGTAATAAATTTAGATACTCTCAAAAGCAATGGCTTAATTGGTAAAAATATTTTACAAGCAAAAATTTTTCTTCATGGTGAAATTGATAAACCAATTAATGTTAAAGGTGTACGTGTCTCATCGGGAGCACGTAAAGCTATTGAAGCTGTAGGCGGCTCAATAGAAAACTAACTTTTTTGAATTTTGATAATTATGGCAAGACCTGAATTAACATCAAATATGCAAACTGGACTTAGCGAACTATGGACTCGTCTTCGTTTCGTCTTGCTAGCTATTATCATATATCGAATTGGTACACATATTCCTGTCCCCGGTATTAATCCAGATCGTTTGGCTGATATGTTTAATCAAAATGAGGGGACAATATTAAGCTTATTTAATATGTTTTCAGGTGGTGCTTTAGAGAGAATGAGCATCTTAGCTCTGGGTATCATGCCATACATATCAGCTTCGATAATTATGCAATTGATGGGTTCTGTTAGTGATAATTTAAGTCAGTTGAAAAAAGAAGGTGAGCAAGGTCGTAGAAAGATTACCCAGTATACAAGGTACCTTACTGTCGCTTTAGCTTTAGTTCAATCAATAGGAATGTCAGCTGGCCTTGCAAATCAAGGTTTGTCTTATATGTCTGGTTTTGGTTTCCACCTGCCTGCGGTTATATCTTTAGTAACTGGTGCAGTATTTATGATGTGGTTGGGAGAGCAGGTAACTGAACGTGGTATTGGTAACGGAATAAGTCTCTTGATTTTCGCTGGTATAGTTGCTGGCTTACCCGGTGCAGTATTTCAATCTCTAGAGCAAGCTCGTCTTGGAGAAATGAATCTTCCTTTATTACTGTTTGTCTTGGCTTTGGCAATAGCTTTGATATTTTTTATTGTCAGAATTGAAAGAGGCCAAAGACGTATAACAGTCAACTATGCAAAAAGACAACAAGGAAGAAAAGTATTTGCTGCTCAATCAAGCCATTTACCATTAAAGGTTAATATGGCAGGTGTCATACCAGCTATATTTGCTTCTAGTATTTTATTGTTTCCAGCATCAATAGCACAATGGTTTGGTCAATCCTCAGGCGGTTCTGAATGGCTACAAGAGTTGGCTTTATATATTAGTCCTGGTCAACCATTGAATGTTTTATTATTTACAGCCTTCATAATTTTCTTCTGCTTCTTTTACACAGCCTTGATGTTTAATCCAGATGAGGTTGCAGATAATTTGAAAAAATCAGGAGCATTTATTCCAGGTATTCGACCAGGCAAACAATCAGCAGAATATATTGATGGCGTTTTGACAAAACTTACTATGTTTGGCTCTTTGTATATGGCAGGTATTTGTTTGTTGCCTCAGTTCTTGCAGGTGTTTGCAAATGTACCTTTTTATTTAGGTGGTACCTCGCTTTTGATTGTGGTGGTGGTTGTAATGGATTTTATGGCTCAAGTTCAATCTCACTTGATGTCGCATCAGTATGATTCTGTGATGAAAAAGGCTAATTTAAAGAATTT
>CEVG01037030.1_pt1 | contig 14423 bp, 13 predicted proteins | sample 356511 | NCBI WGS metagenome assembly CEVG01 (sample SAMEA2623426, study PRJEB7988) | marine metagenome | biome: marine biome (ENVO:00000447); feature: surface water layer (ENVO:00002042); material: "saline water (ENVO:00002010), including plankton (ENVO:xxxxxxxx)" | depth 5 m | reverse complement strand
CAAGGAAGAAGTCACAGGTTCAAATCCTGTAGCGCCCACAAGGGTTTTGCAGAAATACACCCTGATTAAATAACAAATCTTAGCTATAAGAAAAAAAACAGATAAAACAAAAATGAGTAATTAGTATAAAACTATGTTTTTACTTGGAGTATTAGCTTTTAATGAAGAAAAAAATATAGAATCTGTTTTAAAAGATTATATTAATAATTTTGACCAGGTTGTAGTGGTTGATGATGGAAGCTCAGACGCAACATATAAAATAGTTAAAGAATTTTCCAAAAAAAATAAAAACTTAAAAATAATTAAAAATGACAAAAATTATGGTGCTGGACATTCATTCAAAAATTTAGTTGAATTTTTTTTAAATTCCTCAAACAGTTATTTAATAAAAATCGATGGTGATAACCAATTCACAAAAGACGATGTAATGAAAATCAAATCTATTTTCGAAAAAAATAATGTGGACTTTATAAAGTGTGATAGATTTTGGCACAATGGAATACTTGGATCAATTCCAACCATAAGGTATGTTGGAAATATTTTTGCAAGCTATTTGATAAAATTTTGCACTGGAAATAGATTTTTTACAGATCCTTTAAATGGATTGTTTGCTTTTTCAAAAAAATCATTAATGAATTTTACTCTAGAAAAAAAATTCAAGAGATACGGCTATCCGTTTTTCGTTTGTAATTTTATCAATAAAAAAATTATTCTTGAAAATTTAAAATTTCATATATTTAAAAATCAAGTCAAATATGTAGAAAGGAAAAAGTCAATAAAACCATCTACTATGCTTGTAAAATTAATAATTTTTACGATTATAAATTATTACAAAAATTTAAAATTAAAACTTAGAAATTCTGAACTTCACTCCTCTTTAGTAGTAAATATAATAACCCAATTAAATTTGATTCTTTTGTTTGCCTCACTTTATAAATTAATCACAATTAGGTATTTTGGTACTGCTGGTTTACAGTCAAATTGGGTTATCGTGCTTTTAACATTGACTTTTATCCTTATTTATTTAGTTAGTTTTCTATCAAAACAAAGTTTTAAATTTTACAAAACAAAACACTTAGAGATTTGAGTTGAATAATAAAGATAAGCTTATTAATAAAGAAAAATTAATTTATTTTTCTAAATTCGTATTTATAATTTTATTTTTACTAACAATTTTTAAGATTGACTATAGGTTTATTGAAACAATTAAATGTTGTAGTGATGATTTTGACTATTTTATGCATGCTTCAACTATCGCCTTAGATTTTGACCTAGATTACTCCAACCAATTCGACGGTCAGGTAAGTTACAACAAATATGGGAAGCAAACACCTGTAGGTTTTATAGGAGCTGGAATATTATCAAGTCCTTTTTTATTTTTAGGAAATCTGTTAAGTAATATGATTACTGAAGACACCAATGTGGTAATGGGTTATGATATATTTTTGTATTCAATTTCTTCATTAATTTATTTTTTTACAGCTTATGTATTACTGTATAAAATTATTAAACTTTACAAAATTGAAGTTAAAAAAGTTAGCTTATTTATAATTTTTCTTGGTTCTGGGGTTCCTTATTTTGCATTCGAAAGATACAGCATGACTCATGTTTATGAGGTTTTTAACTTTGTCTTACTTTTTTATCTTTTGTCACTTTATTATTTTTCTGAGAAAGATTCAATAAAATCAATACTTATTAGCTTTTTCATTCCTGTTGTTTTTTTGATTACCTACCTTACAAGAATGTCAAATTTTTACATTATTTTAATTCCATTAATTGTTAGAGAAGTTTTTTTTAGTTCAACAGGAAATGTACCCAAAAAAATTATTAATAATAAGTATTTCCTGCTTTCTGCCTCAGGTGTATTTATGTATTACTTATATCTTAGTAATAGATTATATGGAAAGTTTATTTACAACCCACAGGATATATACATAACAACAGAAATTGATATTAATAATTTAATTGTTGGAAAAAATATTCTGGATATTGCAATTGACTTTATTAATTCGATATTTATCATACTTTTTTCATTTGAATTTGGATTGATTTGGACTTCGCCTATTTTGTTTTATGGAATTTTATTAGCAAATTATTTATTAATTAAAAGAAGAGATAAACTTTCGATAGCTAATTTAATTTGTTTTATATTTTGTATTGGCGTAGTTCATGTTTGGCAATCGACTGCCTCTTCGTATGGTTATAGGTATTTATATTCATTAATACCATTGGCAACAATCTTTTTTTATTTATTCAACGAAAACAAATATATATATAGATTGATAATTTTTATGTCAATTTTTAGTATCATTTGTTTTCTATTCTTTGAATCACATCCTCTTACACAATTATCAACTGAGTATCAAAATAATTCTTTTGGTAAAAATTTAAAGTATGCTCAACCGTTGTATGTAAAAGGAGTTATACAAGCAATTTTAAGTCTAAATAGTTATTTAATAATTTTTTCTACCAGCTTTTTAGGATCTATAGTATTTAAAGCTTTCTTAGTAATTTTTGGACAAAGCAAATTTTTATCTTTACTTACAGACCTAGGGCTTCCAACAAGCAATAATGATTTTTTAAATTTGATAAATAATTTAAATCAAATAAATTCTTTTAAACTTTTCTTAATTATTTTAATTTTTACATTTTTTTCAAGATATCTATTAATTAAGGACAAAAGAAATTGATGCAAAGCCAGGTATTAAAATATTTTCCTAAAATCCTAAGAAGATTTTTACATTACATTTATTTTGATTTAATTATGAGAATTTATGAGTATATAAACCCTAACAAAAAAGTTAAGTTTAGAAATACTATTTTAGAAAATGGAAATATTCTAGATTTCAAAACCAAAGCATTAATTAGGCATAATCTTTATGAGCCATATGAAATTGATGCACTAGAAAGTCTTGATTTATCTGATAATAATTTCATCGATCTTGGGAGTAGTCTTGGTTTGTGCTCACTTCTTGTGCAAGAAAATTTAAATCCAAACTACTCCCATGTATTAGTCGAGCCTAATATTGACTTATTAAATTTTTCAAAAGAAATTTTGAACAATAAAGGCAGTAAGAATATTTATTTTGAAAATAAAGCAATTTTTTATGACCAAGATTACATTTACTTTAATAAAGGATCAAATGTACTTTCTGGATATGTATCAAAAGAAGCAGGTAAATCAAGTTTAAAAATTAAAACTACGACCTTAGAATCACTATTAAATTATTACTCAATTCATAGTTTCAATATTTTGATTGATATAGAGGGTTTGTCATTTAGTCCTTTATTTAAAGAGAGCAGATTATTTAAACAATGCGAAAAAATAGTTATAGAAGAAAGGTTTGATAAAACTTTTACACAGAATAAAATAGAATCTAAATTGTCAGACCTTGGTTTCAAAATTAAATACAGACAAGAATCTTGGGGATCAAATATTATAGGTGCAACAAAAAAATGAAATCTAGAATGTTTTTTATTGTTTTATTTATTAAAAGATTTTTCTTTTTTTTAATCAGTGTTACAAAGTACCTTTACAGTGGAGTTTTATGGCTAATTTTTTCAAAGGAACATACATCTCATAGCCTTGAGCTTTCAGAAAATAAACAAAATATGATTGCTGTGCAAATTTCTAACTTTTTTGAAATTAAACTTGATAAAGTATTTACAATTTTTAATTTTGCAAAAAAAATAAGTTTTGAAAAAAAATTTATATATAATTTTAACGATAGAAAAGCTGATATTGACTACAAAAATAAGCTGGACTATAGAATCATACCTCTTGTTCTATTTTTTGAAACAGACATAAAAAATATCTTTGAATTTGGATTTAATCAAGGAAGACTTTTATATATTATTAATGACTTTTGTAAACTCAACCCCTTACCAAAAAAACAATATATAGGTATTGACTACAACAAAAGAAAAGGTGGTTTGATAGATGACGTAAGCTTTAATTTAAAAAATGAAATTTTATATCAACCAGTAGAAATATATTTAGAAGAAAAGCAACCATACGCAGAACTCGAAAATTCAATTTTGATTTGTTCTACACACGAAGTTAATAGTGAAGAAGCTATATTCAATTACTTACTTGAAAATAAATGTTTTCCTGAAGTAATAATTAGCGACAATATAAAAGTCAACTCGTCTTTTATGAACTTTTATAATTTAAATAAAAGTAGCTATAAAATTAATTTTTTTTCATTTACTGATAATCAAAATTTTCTTAGCCCAATAGAAATTGGGGTTTTAAAAAAACTAACCTAATCCACTTCTCTTGGTTATAAAGTTAAAAAGTCTTGTATCTGTGCAGATGTTATTTAAATTATATTTAAAACTTTTTTCAATAATCCAAGGAGTCCTTTGCAATTTTACTGTATCACTGTGGTGAAGCAAGCCTGGTTCTCCAAAGCAGATAGTATTAAATTTGGTCAGTAGAAACTCGACTTGGTTTTTATTTACATACCTCTTCATTCCAAAAGGAACAGCGAAAGAATTTAAATTCAAATTATGACTTGAAAGAATATCAATATTTTTCTTAATCTCATTCTCAAACTCTGTTTCTCCAACCTTGCTTAGTGTTGGGTGGCTATGAGTATGCCCACCAATTTCATGCCCTTTTGCAGACATGTTTTTAAGAGTTTTGATAGTTAAAAGTTCTGTATTGGTGTCTTTATTTATATTTAAAAAATAATTTTCTTTCTTTTCACCTGTAAAGGCTATTGAATTAATAAAAAAAGTAGCTTTTATATCATACTGTTCAAAAACTGGCAATATGTTTGACCAGTTTTCAAATGCATCGTCAAAAGTTAGAGCAATTAACTTAGTGTCAAAATTGAGTTGTCTACTCATTTCACTAGTCGTAACAAATTCATAACCAGAAAATTTAAAAAATAAGATTATATTTTGAATCTCTTTTACATGAATATCTTCTGTTTCATGAAAATAAATAATTATTTTTTTTGGAAAATCTTTTTTAAAAAAAACAATATGAAACAATCTAATTAATTTTTGGATTATTACTTTTAGATAATTAAGCATTTGGAATAATGCCTTTTCTTACACAGCTGGCATAATAATTTTGTTCTTTTTGAAAATTTGTAGAAATATTATTACTTCGATTTAATACATAGAGTGGTTTTTTTAAAATTTTGAATTTTAACTTTTGTTCAAAAACATCTTTAATTAGTTTATAATCTTGGGCAAAATAAAATCTTTCATCATAATTTCCTAGTGAATTTAAATCTTTCTTGTTTATCATATAACTTCCATGCACAAAAGGATTTTTAAAGTTTAATACAATTTTTGGATTTATTATTGTTGACTTTTTATGAATAATTTTTGTTGTATTTTTAATAAATGACATAGTTGAACATCCAGACAATTTTTTATTATTAATAAATGAGATTTGCTCTTCAAGCCTATTAAGCATACTTATATCATCTGAATCTTGTCTAGCAATAAAATCCCCCGTTGACTCCTCAATTAATAAATTTAATGACTTAGTCAAGCCTAGATTTGATGTATTATTGAAAACTTTAATTCTCTTATCCTTTTTACTAAAAGTATTTAAAATTTCTCCTGTTCTATCAGAAGAGCAATCATTAATTACCAATAATTCAATATTGTTATACGTCTGGTAAATAATGCTATTGATAGCATTAACAATATTGTCTTGATCGTTAAAAACGCTGAGTACAATTGAAATTTTTTGCATAATAAAAAATTTTTAATTTTTAAATATAATTAATGATAGTGAAAGTTTTTTCTTTATCGAATATTAAAACAAAATGGCAGTGGATCTTATTTGCACCATTATTTATAAACTTTTTTGTAAATGTTGCTGACAAAATTCCAATTCTTAATGAAATAAATTATTATAATTTGGGCTCTACTGTTCTGGGGTTTTTATCTTTTGTTTTCTTAGGTATTGTAATAAAAGAAAATTTAAATTTAAATTCAGTTTCACTAGGTATTGTCATATATTTACTTAGTTTTTTTCTGTTGGATATACTTATTTTATTTGTAACAAAAGATATTCCTTTTAAATATTTGTTTATATTAACAAACTTATTTTGGCTAGTTTTAATTCTTATAAAAAGAATTAAGTTAAATTATTTGTATATATTTTTGATAAATTTTATCACTTTAAGAATATATAATTTTATATTTATTTCTAAACTACAGCCTAACTCTAACCTAGAAGTTGATGCTTGGTATTATTTTGAGTTTTGTAAGCAGATTGTTGAAAATAATTTTTACTATTCAATGGACAATAATATTTTTGCTGGATATTCTCAATTTAGCTCTTACTTTCATTCGGTGTTTTTTGAATATTTTTTTTCACTTGAAAGGTACATATACTTAAAACCAACTACAAACATATTATTTTTCCTTACTTGCTTATTTTTTTATGAAATAAACTCTGAAAAAAAAGTTAATTATTTAGCTTTAAGTCTTTATATTGTTTTGGTTATTAATTCAGATTGGTTAAGTTTTTTACTATTTGATTCCTTGATGTCAGAAGGAATTTTAAATTATATGTATTTAACACTATTTTTTAATATTTTTGATGAGAAAAGACCTCAATATTTAAGGTATATTTATTTATTTTTTGGATTGTTAATTTTTTCAAAACAATTTTATATTTCGCTTATATTAATAAATTTAATATTTTTGTTTATTTTTAAAGATTCGCGAAAGTTTGTAAAATATGGTTTCATAGCTTATTTACTAAAACAGATAATGTATATTTCATATTTTTCTACCTTGGAGAAAGATCACCATATTAGACAAATAGACATAATTGATACTATTTTGGATTTACTCTTGTTCAGAGATTTAAATCCTAATAATATATTTGGTATTTTAAATAATCTATTCATTGATAAACCTTTGACCTATTTATTACTAATAATTTTTGTGCTAATTTTTTACCTAATTTTAAACAGAGAATTTATGAACAAAATATTATATTTCTTAATAGGAAATATTATTTCTAATTTTTTATTAATATTCTTACTTTATATTTCAGTGTGGAGAAATATGGAACTAGAGTCACCTATTAGATTCATATTAAATTTATTCTTAATATTTTTGCTATTTATATCAAATAGTATACAAACTATAAATTCAAAAACTAACTAGCCAATTCATCAATTATAAAATATGACAAAAATATATAAAAAATATTTGGGAAATGTGCATTTTCCATTGAAGCGTCAAAAAATGAAACTATAAATACTCCTGTCATTAAATAAAAAACATTTCTATTTTTTTTGTTAAACTTGAACAAAATATTCAGAAATAAAGTTACAAATAATGCTAAATGAACAATTCCACCCCGAGCTAAAATATTTATTAAAAAATTATGGACATTTTCATTCAAACCGTCTCTACCTTGTCTTTCAAATTTTTCCATTGCAGGAATAATATCTCTATAACCATTACCTAAGAAAAGTTTTTCATCATCTAGCAAATCAAAGTAAACGTCCTGCCAAATCTGAATTCTCCAATTAACATTTCCATCAATAGAAAAGACTCTTCCATCTCGGGTGTAAAAAGATACAAAAGACTCTACTTTTGTATCTTTTTGATTTGAAAGTTTCTTGATAGCTTCTCCTGAATAAAATACACTAAATAGTTTATCCTCTTCTGCTAGCTCACCTATATTTTGATCTAAAACTCTTAATGTAGATGCTGCGCCTAATAAGACTGCTAATAAAACTATCCCAAAAAATCTTAGGTCAAATATAAAAATTTCACTTTTATGATCTATTATTTGAAAAATTATAAATAAAAATATTGCTATAAATGCTCCCCTGCTTTTATAAAGAAAGAATGGAAGAAATATAAATGATGAAATTATGAAGTATTCGAATGTAAATCTTCCAAAATATTTATATTTATTATTCAGTAAGATTGCTATAAAAAACAATATTGCGACACTAGATGCTTTATTAAAATCCCATTTATCAGAATATAACTCGAAAAAATTAATTATAAAATTAGGATAATGAACTACAGAAAGAATATAAACAATAAACAATGAGGTTTGTATGGTTATATTCTTTTTTTTGTTTATTTTTATATAATTAAATAAGTAATAGCCCAAGTAAATTGAGGATATAGACCATATATATGAGCTGGATTTATAGGTATATGGTGAAAATATTGGGCTGTTTGAAATGAATATATTTATTAAAAAAGAAAGCCAAATGAGAATATGAATTACTACATGTAATGTGCCAAACTTCACTGAAAGTTTTTTGTAATTCAATATTAAATAAAAAGAAGAAAGTAAAGATATCAATACAAATATCTCTCCAAGTCGAATACCAAATAAATAAATCCCCATAAAAGAACGTCCAAATATAAAAGTAAGAATGAGAAAATAAAAAAATATATTAGAAACTGTTTTTATTTTTATCACTAAAGAATTATAAATTGATTCAATTTTAAATATTTACAATTTTTGATGAATTAAAGGCAAAAAAAGATTTTATCAGATAATTTATCAATTTATACCCATCTCTAAATCTTGAGATTTGTGTTTTTCCATAAACTCTTGCCCTGTAATGAACAGGGATTTCTAGTATTTTATCGCTAAAAAAAGCAGCAGCAAAAATTAAATCAAAATCACCAAACGGATCATAAAGTTTGAATTCCTTGCTCCACCATGAAATCTTACTTACAAGTTCTCTTTTAAAAACTTTTGTTCCACATAAAGTATCAGTTATTTGTTGTTTAATTATCAAGCCTATTAAATTTTGAAATGCTCGATTACCAATCAAATTTAAAAACCTCATAGAGCCTTTTTCCATTTGATAAACTAATCTTGAACCATTAACAAAATCAGCTTGATTATTTTCGAGTACTTCAAAAAAGTTTGGTAAAACTTCAGGATCTACACTTAAATCTGAATCAAGAATCGCAATAAGATCTCCTGTAGTTCTTTCTACAGCTTCCCAAACAGCATTCGCTTTACCAGACTTAGTTTGATGATGTATACTGATGCTTAAATCGGGGTTTTCATCTTTGATTTTGTCAACTATATCAAATGTTTTGTCATGCGACTCACCACAAGAAAATATAATTTCAAAATCATTTTTATTTGGAATCCTTTTAAATAAATTTAATAGATTTCCTTCCTCGTTTTTGGCTGGAATAATTATTGTTTTTGAATAATTGATTTTTTTAGGTTCTACCTTTCTCAAAACCACATATGTTTTTATTCCAAAATTTAAGAAAAAAAATAATGACTCAAGAACTTTATTAAGAAATGAACCAAAACCGATCAATGAAAAAGGAATTATCTGTCGAGAATATGAATTAATAAATTCTAAATTGGCAGCTTCAACAGTTTTTTTTATTTTTTTTAAATGTATATATGAAATATTATTAGAGGAATCTTTCAATCTAAGTACTTCTAATAATCTGACTATTGAAATCCACTTCGTATTTATTGAAGATATAACTAATTTTCCATCAGGTAAAAGCAGGTTGCTCATTTGATCAAGAAAACTACTCAAGTCATTTATCGATTCCACTATATCAGTAAGAATTATTGCATTAAATTTTTTATCTGAATTGTATTGAAAATTATGATTATCTTCTTGTGGATTAAGATATATTTTATCAGATATATCTTCTTTGATTTTGTTCCTTGATGAGTTATTTATAACGTGAAGTGTGTTTTGATTGTTTAAAAATTTAATGAGTTCGCTATTATGTCTTTTGTAAAAAGTCTTATTTGATATTTTAATTTTCATTATCTTGGCTCATATTAATTTGTGTAATTTTTTTTATAAGTAATCCAATAATTAATATACAGCACATAGCTGCATATAGTTTTACAATTTAAGAATAGCCTTTAATTTTGAAAAAAAGATTTCAGAACTATACAAACTACTTACTGTATCAATGCCATTACTAGCTATTTTTATATATGTGTCTTTATTATTTAAAAGATCATCAATGCTAGTTTTCCATTTTTCAACTAAAGGTTTATAAACAAATTTAATATTTTTATTATTCTCAAAATTTTTTATATCCCAAAACCCTTCAGTATTAGAAATAATGACTGGGGTGCCCATACTCATGCTTTGAAGAGCTACACTTTGTCCTGAGGGTTGATAAGAATTTTTAAGGGGCAGTATTGTTAACAAAGCATTTTGATACAGGGATCTGATTTCATTATCAGATATAAAATTATTTCCCCATGAGCCTCTAATTTTTTCTAGATTAGGATTTGTGAAATTGTTAAAAAGTTCATTGTTGGTAACAACTAAAAAATTTAAATCACTTAACTGAGAAATAATTTTTTTAAGTAATTCATAATCTCTATTGCCATCATTACCTATAAACAAAAGATAATCCTTATTTATTTCACCAGAATTAATCCAAAAAGACTGATCAATTGAAAATGGAACAAAATGAAATTTGGATTTGTTCTTTTTATTTAATTCTGTTGCTTTTTTAAATTCAGGAAATCCTAAAAAAATAATGTCATCTAAAAAATAAATTAACAACTTTATGAATAAATTATGAATAATTGAAAAATAATTAAAATTTAATTTTTTACTATACAGACCCATAGAAAATAATACAATTTGATTTTTGGTGCTTGTAAGTCGAATTAACATAATAAGATAAAGGCAAGAAAAGCCTACTTTTTCATTAACTAAAATGATTTTTTCTGAAGAACGCAATATTTTCAAATTTTCTCTTGTTGTAATTAAATGTGAATTAAAAGGCAAGCTAAAAAATTTGTTGAATACTTTGTCCAAATAATATAGAAAACTTTTTTTGACTTTTTTTCTATTATTGAATTCAATCAGTTGAACTTTATTTCCTTGATTAATAAAATCAAAGTATCCGTAAAAAAATTCCTTAGCTTCTACTGATTTATTTTGAACCCTACTCTGTCTTCCATTGGAAAACACATATGTAATCATTCCCACAAGATAATTTTAAATTTAATTAATATTAAATAGGGAACTTATTAATGAAAATTGCACTATTTTTTAGCTTTCAAACATCAATTAGCACTTGGAAAAATAATGGTACTTTAGAAAAAGAGCTACAGATTTTTAAGATTTTGAATGAAAAATATGGATTTAAATATAAATTTTTTACATATGATTATGATTTTGAGGCATTAGATTCAATTTATGATTTCATAGAAATAGTTGGTATTAATTCAAAATATAAATTTTCAAATTACAAAATTATAAAATTTTTAAGTTCTTTTTTTATACCATTTAAATATCGATCACATCTCAAAAATATTGATTTAATTCAACAAAACCAACTTAATGGGTCTTGGGTTTCTATAATTGCAAAATTAATATATAAAAAACCTTTATTTATAAGAACTGGCTTTGACTTGTATCTTTTTTCAATAAACAGCAACAAAAATTTTTTAAAAAAAATTTTTTTTAAAATACTTACATGGTTGGGATTAAAAACATCGAATTTATACAGTGTTACAAGTAATTGTGACTATGATTTTTTAATTAACAGCTTTAAGTTTGATTCACAAAAATTGGTAATTATCCCTAACTGGGTTCCAAAAATAAAATTACAAGATTACTCAAAAAGGTTTGCCAACAAGATAATAAGTGTTGGAAGACTTGAGAAACAAAAAAATTATGCAAAATTGATTACAGAATTCAAGAATTCAGAGCTTGAATTTGAAATTGACATTTATGGAAGTGGGTCTCAACAAAATTATTTAAAGCAGTTAGCTCAAAAAAACAAAGTTAAAGTAAATTTTTTAGGAAATATTGAAAACAATATGTTGATCAATATTTTGCAAAATTATAAATTTTATATTACTTCTGCAATATATGAAGGAAATCCAAAATCTGTATTGGAAGCATTAGCTTCAGGGTGTGTTGTCATTGCCTCAGACATTGACAATCATAAGGAAATTATTCAAAATGGAATCAATGGGTTCATTGTTCCATCAACTAAAAATTACTTTGAAGAATTTGTAGAAATTTCAAATAAAAATAACCTTGATAAAATCAGTAATAATGCAGCTTCCAATATCTTTAAGACAAATAGCATAGATTTAATTTCAAAAAAATATTACGAAAATCTTATTAATTTAATTTGATATCATAAATTTATGAATTTAAACCTTAAAAATTCCGAATTTAATTTTGTTTACTGCATTGATAATAATTTTACTAAGCAAGCCATGACTTCATTAATATCGTTATTAAATTGTATTAATGAAAAAATAAATATTTTTATAATACATCATAAAAATTGTGAATTTTTGCCTTATAAAGAACTAATTTTTGATCATAAAAATATTAACTGTATTGATTTTTTTGAACACACAGATGAATTTAAAGACTTTCCAAACATCGACGGAACTCACATTACAGAAGCAACATACTACAGATTATTTATAGAAAAGTATTTACCAAAAAGTGTCAACTCAGCTATTTATTTGGATGCCGATACAATATGTATAAATAATCCTCTTAATGATTTAAGAACTGAATTGAGAAAACTATTAAACTCAACCTGTTTAATTTCAGCAAAGACAGAAAAAATATTTTCTTCTGATGATGCAATTTTTAATCGTTTACAAATGGATAAAAATTACTTTAATGCTGGAGTTATGATAATCGATCTTGACAAGTGGAGAAGAGGTGAATATTTAAACTTGCTTTTTAAAAGACTAGAAGAAATAAGAAATGAAATTGTTCATTGGGATCAAGATTTACTTAATTCGCTAATAAACGGTAACTATATAGATTTGAATAAAAATTTTAACTTTGAGGCATCCAAAATAACTGAAAAAAATGACTTAAAAAATATTTTGTTTATTCACTATTTAGGCAGTAAAAAACCTTGGCTATCAAGTGGTCTTTTTAAATACGATGCTTTATTTTATCAAAATAATTTTAAAAAAATTGGGAAAAGAAGATACCACATTGAACACAAGTGGAAAAAACAATCTATTAAAGACTTGTTTTCTGGTGGAATTATAAAAAATCTGAAATTTGTAGATAAGCCTTTAACGTTTTTGTGGAATTTTACTTTAAGCTTATTTTCAAAATGACTTTTTTTACAGCAACTCAAATAGGATAATATGATGTTATGAAAATTTTAGTTTTTGGCAGTGAAGGTATGGTTGGTTCTTCAATATGTAGAATTTTTGATCAAAATAGTAGTTACTCAAAAATTATTAAATCTAATAGAAAAGATACAAATCTATTTGACTTAGAGCAAACAAAAAAAATAATAGATGACACAAGACCTGAAATTATAATAAATGCTGCTGCAAGGGTGGGTGGAATTATTGCAAATGATACTTACCGCACTGAATTTATATTAGATAATTTAAAGATAAATATGAATATTTTAGAAAGTATCATACCTTACAATAATTTAAAACTTATTAACTTAGGTAGTAGTTGTATATACCCACTAAATGCTGATAATCCAATAAAAGAAGACTACTTAATGACAGGGCCTCTTGAACCAACAAATTCTCCATATGCAATGGCGAAGTTAACAGCAGTTGAAATAGGTGACTCGTTAAATAAGCAATATGGACACCAAATTGTTAACTTAATGCCTACAAATCTATATGGAATTAACGATAATTTTGATGAAGAAAATAGCCATGTGATACCAGGCTTAATATCGAGAATGCATAATGCAAAAACTGGTAATTTTGATATTTTTAAAGTTTGGGGTACTGGAAAGCCTTATAGAGAGTTTTTAAATGTAGATGATTTAAGTTCAGCAATTGATTTTGTTATTAAAAATAATATTAGTGATAGTTTATTGAATGTTGGTAGTGGGTATGAAATCTCTATATCCGAACTTGTTAAAAAAATCCAAAAAGTAATAGACTTTAAAGGAAAAATTGATTTTGACAACACAAAGCCTGATGGGAACCCAAGAAAATTACTTGACTCTAGCAAACTGTTTAATTATGGATGGAAACCTAAAATAGAATTAACACAAGGTATTGAGCAAACGTACGATTGGTTTATAAAAAATATAAATTAAATACTTGGGTATTCCCAAGTAGGTTTTAACAAATTATTTTCGATCAGTACTTTCTCTCGTTCAGCAAGCTTTAGATCGCTATTAACCATTAACTCAACTAAATCATCAAAACTTAATTCATTACTCCAGCCAAGTTCCTTTTTAGCTTTTGATGAATTTCCAAGTAAATAATTTACTTCATTTGGTCTAAAATATTTGTCAGAAGTCATAACAAACTTTTCCCAATCTAGATCGAGACTAGAAAATGCTTTTTGAGCAAACTCAGAAACGGTGTGGGTCTCACCTGTTGCTAAGACCCAGTCTGATGCTACATCGTGTTGCAGCATTAGAAACATTCCTCTTACATAATCTCCTGCAAAACCCCAGTCTCTTGATGCATT
>CEVG01016372.1_pt1 | contig 14443 bp, 15 predicted proteins | sample 356511 | NCBI WGS metagenome assembly CEVG01 (sample SAMEA2623426, study PRJEB7988) | marine metagenome | biome: marine biome (ENVO:00000447); feature: surface water layer (ENVO:00002042); material: "saline water (ENVO:00002010), including plankton (ENVO:xxxxxxxx)" | depth 5 m | reverse complement strand
AGTTAACAGGTTGAATACAATTCAATACCACCACTTCGTAGAATGCTACCAAGTGAATCCAAAAGGATAACATTATTTACCTACGCCGTAGTCCCCTGTCTTCTTACCTGTATCTTCTTCCAAATCACGAATATCTTTGTGTAGACGTTCTACAGCAGCACGGACTTCATCCGTCTCTTCCCACTCCCATGTTTCGCCTTTTGAACTTACAAATTCTCTTTTACTCATACAATTAATCCTTTTTGCTTCATGTACTGTAGTGTTTCTTTCATGCTTCCAATATGTTTGGAACCAATACTGATCTGAGGGTATGTAGCATCACCACCAAACTCCTGCTCAAATTGAGTTTTTGTAAAGTGTTGATCCAGTTTGTATTCGTGAAACTCACCGTGGAGAGACCTGAGCAACATAGACATTCGCTCACACTCTTGACTTCCGTTACTGTAGATTACCGCTATCATCGAGTTTGTCAAGTATTCTGTTTATAAAAAATTGTGCAGAATCTAAATCACGTCGAAGATCCGTCACCTGTTTTTCTAATTGTCTAACTCTTTCAGATGTCTTAAACAAATCCTCTGCAAGCATATTAGAGTTTTGCATCAAGAGATCGGTTCCGAAAGCTTGTGTATCTTGTGGATCCATTAATGTTCAATAAAATGTTCTTTTAGTCTGCCATCCTCAAATCTTAATGTTAGACCGTAGTCTATACTTTTATTTTGAGGAATTACCTTTATATATGCTGAGAGATAAGAGGTCTTTACCCTACCTCTAGTTCCGTTTGGTTTTGCTCTTACGATAGGAGTTGTGTGATCACTTTTTTGGTTCCACTCAAAACTCTGAGTACCTGAAAAATCAATTTCGTAGAGATTGCCGTTAGGATCCAGCCAATACTCTGACATTATACAATTTAAGTCCTTGGTTTGTAAAGTACAACCAGTATAATCTTCACCAAGATCACAGGAATTAATAATGGTGTCAAACATCCCCATTCTTTTCTGCCTCTAATAAACTAATCTGCCTATCAATCTCATATCTAAGAGTGATTAGGCTACTATATAGATACGCTTCCCAGTCGTTACCACGAAAAAGTAACGAAAGACTATCTATTTGATTTCTTGCTACAAGAAGTTTGTCTTTTTCATCCATTACTACTCAAACTCAGTCCAGTCAATGTTTTCTAACTGAACTGCTCTTTCGGTATCCTTCCTTTTCTTCTCATTGATGTGTCCAACACCTTGCATAAATGACCAGGCCTGGGTTTCAAGTTCGTCTCGGAGATCTCGTAGAGCAGCAGTTATACCAACATAATACTCTACTTTAGGCTTATTGACCGCTATTTTTGCATCTCTGTCAGACTCTGCAGACGAAATGGCAGAATCCAAAGCACTACAACCACTAGGATTATTAGGATTGACACCATAACCAATTGTATTTCCTGTAGTGCTTCCAAAACCAATGGTTATAGTCTGTCCTTCTTCAGCATATGTTGTATCCCCAGTACCGTCACCATCATCAAGAGTTAAAGTAGGCCACTGGTCATTACCCACCCAGTATTCCACAAATCCAGCACCAACTTTGGGTTCGTCTTCGTCTCTAACTTCGTGCCAACTTGCAACTATCTTTGGATTACCGTTGTTAATCAACTTAACTTTATTACCTTTACCTACTTTTTTACCTTCAGCAATACCAATTTCTACAGGATCAATAGGATTTTTAGTCTCCTCAAAAACAATACCACCCACTTCAGGCGGTCTTACAATGAGGAAAGAACTATTAGCTGCACCAACTTGTGTAATGGTACTTAAAAATACAGCAGGATATGTTGATACAATACCCACTTGAATTTCATGTCCTTCTGTAGTTGCAATGGCAGGATTACTCGTTAAGAAGACATCAATTGTAATTTCCTCAGTCGTACTAATTCCTATACTATTGACGAAAGTTACATCCATAGTGGATTCTTCAAATCCAGTAATTGTTGTGCCTGTTGGAAAAACATTATCTGCATAAAGAACATCACCAACCTTAAAGTTACTTGCAAGACCAACTACTCTATTCTCATAAAACTTACTGGTTCCACTAGTAGTAACTCCTGTAATATTCCCTCTTTCTTTTGGATAACTTGTAGTACCCAATCCAACCACCGTGGGAAGATTGCCTGTTGCATAAACCTTGGGATCATCCAAGTCATCTGTAATAAAGTCACCTATTTGAATGATAGATGGAGCTCCACTATCGGAATACTCAATACCATCCGTACTAGCAATACCAATCAGATCACCAGCATCCTGATCAAATACTACCATTACAGTAGTCAGTGTATCAACAGTTCCGTTATCAATCTGATCAACTACATTTGAACCATATTCACGGTTCTTTGGTCTTCTATAATATTTTACGCCATAATAATTTAACTGTTGTCTTGTAGCTGGATCCTTTTGCACTTGATAGACAGAGGTATCCTCACCAGCGGATGCTTTATTACCCGCCTTTTCCTCTAGAAGTACCCAAGCAAGATCATTTTTACATCCAGCTGCAATCCTTGCTTTATACGCATCTGCAACAGCATCAAGTGAAGCATTGATCTCATTGATAAGAGGAGGAATCTTCTTGTCTACTTTATTGATAAGTTTATCGTACTCATCAATACGAGCATCAACAATAGTCAGTTGTTCCAACATCTGATTGACTTGATTATCCATAGAATCAAAGTCATCTCTTAAATCCTTAGCAATTTTTGCAGGAGAAAGACCAGAAGTTATATCTTTCGATGCTTCTAATTGTTTAATTAGTTCGGGGGCATCAAGTCCAGAGAGATCAAGTCCCATTATACTTCCTCCTTGTACTCAACTTGAATTCGTTCAACATCTTTTCTCTCACCGTATATGGTATAACTACAATTTACTGGAGCGGATGCATTATTCTTCACCTTAATCTTTGTACCCCAATCAATAATTTCATAATATAACTCTTGATATGTTTCTTTTGGAGTTAAATTGACAGTAATACTATCCTGTCTTACCAATCCTCTCCAATAATCAGGCAACTCAATTACAGTCTTTCCTTCCAAAACTCCTCTACAATATACTCCTACCTCTGGGCCTTCTAGACAAGTATGTGCAAGTCTCCAACCTTCCCCTTTAGTCGGGTGTGGTATGTCAAACTTCTTAAAGGGTGCTGCTACAGAGGCAAATGCACCGAATGCCGCTGTAATTTTAGGAGTAACAATTTTACCTGCGGTCAAGAGACCACTCACCACTGCCTTACCATTAACGTTTCGTATACCGTTATCAATACCAACCGAATTACCAATATTAAGAGCATTCTTAATATCAATACCATTCTTAAGACTTAAAGCATTCTTAATTGTAGTACCAAGTTTGGTTGTTAAACCAGTAAATGTACTAATAGCAATAACATTAACAATACCAAAGAAATTAGTAATACCAGTTACTTCAAGTGATGCAGGTAATGCTACTGCGATTGGTGGGCCAATCATTACAGTAGCACGAGCAACACCTACACCAAAACCCAAACCAAAGTATGCAGGGCCATTTGCAACGAAAGTTCCTGGCGTGACAGTTGTCATACTCGCCAAAAAAGACGTATCGAGGGCTCCCACAACTAGTTTATCACCAACGTGGCCAATAGGACTTGTATATCCCATTACTCTAAGAACTCCTTAAATCTTGTAAGACCGATCATTAATTTACCAAGGAATGATGCTCTAACAAAATCAGTCAATTGACCAACTTCATTTGTAATTCCAGCATTCATATTAATAAACTGTCCAGCAAGTCTAAGTTCATGAGAAGCAAGACAATTTACTGTAGTTCCCTTGATATTTGTAATTGATGCTTTTAGATAAATGTGTTTTCCTGAAGTAATAGTGACTTCACCATCCTCAGCAGTTGCCTCAATACGAACATTTCTACCTTTGAGAACAATATCCCCAAATTCTGCCTCTAAAATAATTGCACCATTCTCTGCCTGTATGAGTTTTGCAGGTTCATCTTTAGCACATCTTTTACCACAGACATCAATAGATGTTTTAAGTGTTCTCTGTCTAGATACACCATCTTTGAACCAAACATAACCCTGTGCATTACCAGTAAGCACACCAAAGTCAGTTGTTTTCCCTTTGTCAGCACCTTTTGAAATTTTGACACCAGATGTAAATCTGAAGCCTGGGTACTGTCTAAAATAAACTTTTGATTGTTCAGCCATTTAACTACCAGGGCATTGAATCTTATTAATAACTCCAATTCCTCTAGCCTTGAGTTCTTCAGGGCCAAGAGTAGTTGTAATTGTAGTTGTATTAGGTGTATACACCATAATTGGTAACAGTTCTGCACCAGTACCTGTATTCGTATTTATTACGACATCTGGACGGCGAGTAAAGTCAGAAGAACACTGAAGATTCTTAATTCCGATGATTGAACCCTGAGGATTCAATACAAGATCGAAAGTACAGTTGTCACCATATCTTCCACTATCACCACTAGTATATCCAAGGCCAGGACGGTCAACATGAATATCGGTAGCAATACCAACAGGAACACTACTTACACCAGAAATTACCTGTGTAGTAATATTATACGTTGTTGTGTTCGCAATGCCAACATATGGATTTCCACTAATGTCACAGAAAGCACCTTGATCAATATTAATGTGATAATTTGTGGATCCTTTTAAAGGTTCAGGTGGACAAATCTTAACTCTCTTATCACTTAAGAATGTGACTGCTTGAGAATTAGTAACATCTATTTCACTATGAGTAGAATTTGTTTCAGTCTCAATAACCTTAACCTTTCCACGAGTATCTCCACAAATTTTAACTGGTTCGTTAAACTCAAAAGTAAAGCAAGATAATGTAGATATACCAACAGAGTTATCTGGAGGAGTAAGTAGTTCTAAACCTGGCGGAGTTGTATCTGGTGCGTCAGGGCCAGAGTCTGGAATAGGAAGCGGATCAGGAATAGGAATAAGTTCATCAGTTTCAATAGAGGATGGACAATAACCTGTGCCAGGATCTCTAATAACTGTGTTTACAACTCGTCCCCTACTATCAATAATTGCCTCTACTACAGCACCTCCACCATGATTTGTCTTATCAATAATTGAAACTGATGGTGGTTCACTATATCCCCTACCACTGTTTGTAATTACAACAGCAAGGATAGATCCATCTTGTGCAACAATAGGATAACCTTGTGCGTCTTTTCTAGACTCACCGTTAAACTCTAATTTTGGTGGGATACAAGTTGGGAAAACAAATCCAGGCGGAGTTTCCCCAATATCATCTTGAGTTCTAGGATTATCTCTTAAATTATTACATTCAACAAATCCAGCATACTGACCACCCATCAATGTTAAGAATGAGAAACCATTACCTGCCGCGGCAAGTTCATCAAGAGTCATTTCTTCTCCATCGGTGATAAGATCATCCATAATGGAAATCTTATCAATCATACCAGAGAGATTTTGTGCTGGTTTAGTAGAAAGACCCCAACCAGAAGACCAATCAGTTGTTTTTTTACAACTAAGAGAGTCACAATCAAGAAAACTCAATAGTTGATTCATAAATGAAGATACGGAACTCAAAGCACCCATAACATCGGACAATGCTCCAGTCAACCAACTAATACCATCCATGATGGGTTTTAGTAGACCGTTGAGTGTCTTTAACATGGCAGAGACCATTGCAGCAGTTGCCTGTTCAGCAGCACAAAGAGGTGCTGCAATGGTTTTACCAATCAGATCTTTTAGGAAATTCTGAATAAAACTGAGTAGATTGATACCCAATTTTTCGAAGATACAGAAAATAATATCCATGATCTTCTTGATTGCATTAGCAATCGGTTGTTGCTGAGGTTCAGGAACAAATAAAGCAACAAAGTCTCTGAATCTTTTACCCAACCACTTCATCAATCTATCTCTTAGATTATTGAAGATCTTCTTCATGATCCCCATAATAATCTGTCCAGTCTTACTGATGATACGATTGATGTCCTGAATAAAATTCTGGACAGCATCAACGTATACACCTAAGAACTCTGTAAGACTGTTTGTAGTGGCGATAAAACTTCTGATTGTATTGGTGATTTCACTTAAGAAATTTTCTTCACAACCATTTGGAATAGTTGTTTTTTGTCCACCTGCAGCAAATTGAGTTTCTGCGTCACTCTCTGGAAAAATTTGATCTGGGTTTTTTGATGCACCACTACTTAACTTTCTTTCATTATTAGCGTTATCACTAGGTGTGGATAAGGTAGCATCATTCTTTGGAGGTCTCTGCGTAGCATCAGCCTGCATTGTAGTTTGAGCTGCAATACCAGAATAAGGTCTGAATCTTGAGCTCTTCTCTTTTAATACTTCTTCTGATGTAATCGTGCTTACTGCATTTGGATTTCTATGCAAAGCTCCAAATACAACTGGCTGTTGACCTTCATCACCGTCCATGAAGAAACCAAATACAGTCTCTCCACCAACCATTTGGCTACTTTCACCAAGAGCTCCATGTCCTGTCCCACCAGTAGCGGGAACCATAACATGAGCCCAAGGTAAATCTTTATCTGCTAATTCATTACCAGAAAAAGGATGATACCCGATAATGCGAACCTTACAACGATAAGCCCAACTCATTCCCAGATCAATATCACTGTCTGTATTTTTAAGTACGGTTTTATCGTCTCGCCAAGTTTTAGGGTGAGCAACTTGTCCAATCCACCATGTGAATTGATCTCTCCCTAAAAATTGTGATTTTAAAGCGGAATCATCAATAGCCATTTTTTATTAGTCTTCGTACACTAAACATTCAGGTTCAGACGGATTTTGATCACAGTAGAGTTCAAGGTATGTAGGATCGTGATGATCACCCTCCTCAATCTCTTTCTTATGATGTTCTACATAGTCTTCCAAATCATGCAATTCGCTTTCAATGTGACGACGCATTTGTGGATTTGTTGTAGGGTCTTGAAGGATCTCTTTGTCCTTCTGGATGTGTTGTTCGATGTTTTCCATATTAGGTTAGATCATAGGCCATATGAGTCTCGGATTAATGTCATAGAGGTAGTTGCTTTTCCTTTTTCAAAATGATGCCTCAAATTTTTAATAAGATAATACCCACTACCTTCCTCATCAACTTCGACTCGTGCGTTTGTATTAGATGCCACATCGGGCAAATATACTTTAACGATTTCACCAGCTTGAAGACTGGCGTTTAAAGGCACATTGATATTTAGTGCTTGTGTGAACAGTAAATTGTACCTAGCAAATGACTTTGCCATATCGGCATTGTCTCTTCCAGAATTTTCCTGAATCGCATCAGTAAACATTCCACGATCAGAAGTTCTGACTAATATTCTACTCGGAACGTCAGCAAAAAACTCAGGTAAGTTGAAATTATCATCTTCTCCTAACTTATTACCTAATTCTTCAGACAATGTATATTCGAAATCATCCAATGTCATTTTATATGGATCGAAGAAATATGTATGATTTCCGTACAGACCAATTCTTAGATTTCTAACTAGATCAGTATTCTTTTCTAATACATGATGAATAATTTTATTGGCGTTACTAAAATTAGCACCACCTTCAATAGCAGAAGTGTATTTGAATACTTGCATTTCTTTATCATCACCACCAACTGCTTCGGTGGTCTTGGATACCATAGATTCAATACTTCTAAAGTTGAATCCATCAGCATTTTCATAAAAGAAATATCCAGAAGTTCCTTTAGATTTTCCTGTTTCTCCACTTCCACTTGTTCCACTTGCACTTGAGGATGATGGTACTGCTTTAGGTCCCAACCAAGTTAAAACTGAAAATGGTTTTTTAAGATTACCGTAAAACCCATATGAATTAACGGTTCCTTCAATCTTTCCTATTCTATCAGTTTGTAGAGTATTGGTCAAGATATCCTTGACGTGTTCGCTAATAGAACTTTTATTATCATATTTTTTACTACATCTTGTAGTCTCATTATTAATTGCTTCAATAGAAGAGAGGTGTAGAACAAATGTCTCGGTACTCTCCCTAGAGATATAGTTACTAACTCCTGTCACATATAGAGGATGATCATCTTTTCTACTAAGAGTTCCCATCAAGTTTGCAATTTCAAGATCCAATCTTTCTCCACTACGAATTGGCAGACCATTGTAAAGTCCAGCAGTGTCAGTGATATATGCTTGTGCAGTAATTGATGGGGATAAAATATCCTCAAAATAATCAAAAGCTGTAATATAAGGAGATATCTCAACCGCAGTTGATCCATCATTAGAAGTAAGAACTGCTTGATTAAATTTTACCGCTTCTAAATTTACAGACATTAGGAAACTAGTTTATTGAAGAGCATTATCTGAGACAATCTCAGTGCCGCAGCCGCATCTGATGAAGGAATAATCGCTGTTGATGACCCACCACCAGGCGCTTGAACAACCATAGGTTGTTTATTACCAGGCATACTACCCATAGAAATGAGTGTGGTATTATTTACCATCTTAGAAGGATGGTTATATGAAGTATATTGACTTACGAAATTAGATTGATCTGCCAATTCACTAGGAACAGTAAAAATAGATTCACCTGAAGGTGGTGTAATTTGGAGAGGTTGTCCAGCTCCTTCATTTGCGATACCTTGTTCTGATTTAAGATATTCCTGTCTCTCATATAATTCTTTATAATTGGCGGCAGTCTCACCTGTACCAGTCAACCACTGTTCACCATCAAATCTTTGATATACAGTCTTATCTCTCCCACGAACACTAGTTTTAGGAATAACTTTCTTTCGTAATTCTCCTTCTTGAGCTAATGCCGCAACATCTGTTGGAGGAGTCTCTGTTGTAGCGACAGTAGAGTCTGCATCTACATTACCGTCTACTTGTTGCAAATCTTCTTTACTTTCTTTTTGATCAGGTTTAGCAACTGTTCCAGGCCTTCTATAAATTTTACCTACATTTCCGTAGTAATTATTATATGATTCTGGAGATGCTTCCCAAGATAATGCTGCTTTTCCTGAAGAGTTTGATAATACATTACCATTTTTAAGAACAACACCGATGTGTGCTTGAGGTTCCGTTGCATGATTATCATACATCACCATGATGTCACCAGCTTGTCTGTCTCCATAAGCTACTTCAGTATATCCAGCCTCTATCATTTTCGATTCTGCTGTAGGAACATATAGAGAATTACCCCAAGGTGGTGTTATTCCTGCCTTTTTATAAACTTGATTAACTGCCCAAACACAACCATTTCTACCACCATCAGTTTCTGGACGATTACTACTCAGTCCTTTTAACGATTCAGCTGCCTCACCAAGATTCATTGATCCATCACCAGAACTTACCTGTTGTATATCAGAAACTTGTGAAACCTCGCGATCAATAGAACTCATAAAATTATCTGCGGTAATTGTACCGAATTTTTCCCCAAATAGGTTCACTGCTCTATCAAATTCTTGTAATTGGAGCATTGTACTCTGAGGTTCATAATTAACATTCGACACATCATCACTTGTAGAAGATATGTCTGTATCAGATGATGTTGTTGTCTCTTTAGATTCATCCGAAGAAGCATCATCAACTGCTTCTTTTACATCCTTTGCAATCAAACCTGCATCAATAGCCACTGATGCAGCAGTACCCCATCCAGGCACTGTAGATGCAGCACCCGATAAAAACTCCATAGCAGCACCAGCCATATCACCTTTAGCTGCTCTATCAACTGCAAAAGCAGTACCTAAAACAAGACCAACTAAAGGAATCTTTTTGGCAAGAAGTTTACTACCACTTTTTGTTGCAACTTTTTCAACACTTTCTTTAGCAAGAGTCTTAGAAGCAGCTTCAATACCTTCCTTAGTTACATTTTTTGCGGTAGTTTTTACTCCCGTTTCAACAGCTTTTTCGGTTACTTCCTCAGTTACTTCCTTTGCAACTACCTTACTGACACTTTTAGAAGTTGTTTTTGAAATATTTTTTGAAGCATTTTTACCAAAGAATTTTTTACCAACACCTTTAGCAAAGTTTCTAATATTTCTAATAGTATCAATGGCTCCTGCACCAAATAATAGAGCATCTAAAAGACCACCTGCCCGAATGGGTTTGTTGCTGTTCGGATCCCCTAATCCATCACCACCAATTTTAAGATTCTTTAACTTGTTTAACTGTCTTTCGGTAATATCTGGAGATCTATCCAACTTCTCCTGACCAACTTCAAGGTAATTGGAAAGTTTCCTATACTCATTCTTAGATTCTCCTAAGGATTTTTTAGTTCTTTTAAAGAGGGATTCAACTACCCTTTGTTTTCTTACCAGCTTATTACCGATCTGAGCCATAGTATTAAGTAGTAGAGATTAGGTTATAAGTTCCAATAGTACCAATCCTATAAAGGTTTGTTTCATCATAAGGCATTAGAAATGGAACATTATTCGCACCAATAGAAGGTGCAGGAATATTTGAGGGATCATTCTGAGCCATATCACCCACAGGAAGATTCATAATATTGACTTTAGATTCTCCTTCTTCAGCAGCAGGGATCTGAGCAATCTGTTTAATAGATTCATCAGAGGTCGAATCTGTCACCGTTGTACTAGGATCAATAGTTGAAACCTTAGTATCAACATTAGTAATATTGTTAGTTTGATTTTGAATTTTCTGAAGATTCTCTTGATAAACTTTCAAACTATCACTAGCAGTTCTAGATGTCTGATTATATTGAGGTGTCAAACTTGCCCACACACTACCCAACTTTTTCATATCAGCCTCAGTAAGAGGTTTATTAAGATCTACTCCCTTCTCCTTCGCAAGGAACATTATCAGTTTATTCTGATATTCTTTGGTAAACTTCTGTTTCGTGAAATCTACGTTGGGATCCATCCTTCTGGCATGATCCAAAAGGAAAGTAAATTGACCAGCACCAACTGCAGCAGATCTATCGGTAGTCCCATCCATATAAGTGAACTGGGATTGTGGATCTTTTAAAAACTTTGTTTGGAGATCATCCACTTCCTGAAGAGTCTTTCCAGTAATATCACCATACTTCATCTCTCCTCGAGCATCACCAAACCATCTACTGTAACCACCTTCCCCGTCAGTTCCTTCTAACTGTGTAATAGTTTGGATTGCTGCTTTGGCATTATCCGTAGTAACTCCAGGCGTATCAGTGTCACCTCCCATTACTTTACTACTGGGTGATGATGTAGTCTCATTGCCATCTCCAGCTGGAGGTTTCTTCTTCTGGTTGTTTCCAATACCGTCAAGAAACTCTTGAAATTTCCTAACGGTTTCATTAAACATGTTTCTCTCATCTTCTGGAATACCAGTAACTTCTGCAATTTGTTCTACTTCAGATTTTGTTACTGTTCCCTCTCCTCCGTCTGATGCCATAGCAGCAGTACCCATACCTAAGGCGCCTAATGCGCCCAATCCTAATAATAACTTTCCTTTCTTACCTTTCATAAAATTAGATGCACCAGTTGGTAATTTTGTGTTTGTTTTGTTGTTTTTGCCTAATAAGTTTTGAAGACGTTTAAATTTTCCGAATTTTAATCCAGCACCACCCATTAACAAAGCACCAAAAAGTCCACCTAGTAGACCGTTTGATCCTCCTATTTTCTTTCCTACGTTGGTAAGATCTCCAAGGAACTTGGATATGTATTCTCTGACCTTACCGACTATACCTACAGTCTCCTGTAGAGTTTCATTAATTCCTTCAAATCCTTTTGAAAATGCTCCTATAGAGGCAGGATCTGCCATTCCTCTCATAAAGTCGGCAATACTACCGAAAGAGTTCAGAAGACCATCAAGTTGAGGCATCCTGACTTGGGAAGCCAGTGAACCTCTCTTAGATAGACTTTCGTCAACCTTTTCGTTAATTACCTTGTTAACATTAAGGATACTCTGGTTTCCACCAAAATTTTGAGAGATATTTTGGATAGTGTTTCCTAAACCAGTAGGTGCAGCCTTTACCTTACCTAATGCACCTCTAAGTCTAGTACCAAGAGTACCTTTACCACCAAAAAACTTGGACGCACCAATGAATCTGTTCCCAGAGCCAATACGTTTCGCTCTAGAACCTCTTCTTAATATTCTGCCAGGTTTAATAGTGTTTAGCTTCATTTGTTCAATGCCGCTCGTTGTTGGGCTTTGAGATTCTCATCTTCAATGTGCTGTTTAAGCAATCCAACGTAGATGTCCCTTTCCCAGGGCATCAAATTTTCAATCTCTGTTAATGAGTATTTATGGAACTGCATGAGAGCGAAGTTGATTCTGTAGTATGCCTCCAGAGTCATCTGAGACATAGTTAGGCGAAAAAACTTGTTAGTCCCTCAAGCACAACAGTATTTTTCTTTTTGGTATTAGGATTCATTACTTCAATAGTATGACTCAATTTAGGCATAGTCTCGAAGAATTCTTCAATTTGTTTGAATTGACTGGAAGTTAATCCTTCAATCCAAGTAACCAATTCCTTTTTAGTAAGGTCCGAGCTAGACCAGGCATCTTCTTCAGTATAAATCTGATCGATACACGTTGCAATGACCTCAAAGGATTGCTCGACTTGGGATACGTCATCTCCATCTACTACAAAATTGTTCTTGACAAATTCGTCCATGGAAGGATATTTCATTTGAATAGTAATGTGATCATCAATTTGAATATCCTTTTTATGGTCGGGGCTTTTTACAACCGCAATCTCATCAATAAAAATACTTACAGGAACTTGTGTCTCACCATCATCACCACATGTAATTACTAGTTCTACGGATTCAGATACAGATTTACCGCGAACATTGAGGAAAAGATACTCAATATCAAATGTAGGCAGTGTCTCAATCTTTACTCCTCTTGCAGTAACACAAGATTTCAAGACTTGTTTGATTGCGGTAGTGATTTGTTTTGGATCCTGACTCTCTAACGCTAAGATCAGAATTTTCTCTTCTTTTACTAGAAATGGTCTGTACTTAACAACCTTTCCAGAAGAAGGTAAAGTCAACTCATAAGTTGGGGTTGAAATAGTTGGTAAAGGCATAATAATTCATATCAGCGGTTTATTTAGGTGGGCCAGTTAAGCAGTGGTGAATTCAAATCTTTCAACGTTGTGTAATCGGTTGCTAGATTTAATGCGTCACCAAGGAAAAATGGCGATGGTGTTTTCCAATCCCATGGAGCTCTTCCATCCATAGGATTTGTACTAACAGAAGCAAGTTCACCAACGGAGGCACTAGCGGCACCACTTTGATGAACTAGAGGTTGACTAGTACCATCTTCGGGAAAATTGACCATAACGTATCTATCATACTTAAAGTCAACTGTCACCTTGGTAACTGTAGCCTCATCATATGATAATGCAATAGAATTGATGTTAACTGGGAAAGCATTCAAGAATATAAACATGATTCTTGAACTATAATCCCTTTCGAATTTAGTAACAGCAATTTCTCTTCTATATTCTACAGGATATCTGTGCCTATGGAAAGCGGTAGTATCTCGCAAACCAGCATATCCAGTAGGACTTGCACCCGTAACCTTTCCTTTTAAAGGATCGTTAATGGGATTAATAAAATTCATCCACTCTTGAAGCAGTCTCACTACCTTATAATCAGATGACACATAAAATGTCATACTAAGGTCAGCATATATTTTTCTAACAGGGAAGAATTCTTCAATCCCCTGTCTACTTCCAAGTTCAGTAAATGTTTCTACACTTGTGCCAGGAAGCATAGTTTCAGCACAAAGGAAATCATACCTCTGAGGTTCATCTTTAGTAAATATTCCTGCACTAGTCAACCACTCTGATAAAGGATCTACATTAGTTCCCCTCTTAACATTGGATAAGTTAAGATTTACTTTGTAATGGTTACTTGTAGAAGGAGATCCCAGATAATTTTGAAAATTACGCTCCGCGTTTCCATCATTATCAATACTAATCAAATACGGAGCACCAGCAGCTTCTAAATTACTTTCGTTGGCACTTTTACCTTTAGACATGCGAACTAAATACTATGATCCTTTATACTATGTATATGTCCTACAAGGGAAAATATAGACCAGAACACCCAAGGAAATATAAAGGCGATCCTACTAATATTATTTATAGGTCACTTTGGGAGCGAAAATTCATGAGGTATTGTGACCTCAATGAAAGTGTATACCAATGGCAATCAGAGGAATTTGCTATTCCATATAAATCTCCTCTTGACCATAGATATCATAGGTATTTTCCAGACTTCTTTATTAAATACATTGACTCTACTGGAAAAAAGAGAATAATGGTTGTTGAGATAAAACCAGCAAAAGAATGTAAAATGCCTCCCAAAAATCCCAAGAAGAGAACGAAATCGTGGGTCAGAAGTATTGAAACATGGGTGGTAAACCAAGCAAAATGGAAAGCAGCAGAAGAGTTCTGTGCAGATCATAACTATGAATTCAAAATTATGACT
>CEVG01049120.1_pt1 | contig 14595 bp, 21 predicted proteins | sample 356511 | NCBI WGS metagenome assembly CEVG01 (sample SAMEA2623426, study PRJEB7988) | marine metagenome | biome: marine biome (ENVO:00000447); feature: surface water layer (ENVO:00002042); material: "saline water (ENVO:00002010), including plankton (ENVO:xxxxxxxx)" | depth 5 m | reverse complement strand
GCTGCTCTCTCCTGCCAGGGCAGTAATCTTGTTGGAAGGAAGACCTCCGAAAATCGAACCACTAACCACGGCATTGAATAGATAACTGCCAGTATCAACAAAAGATGCAACGTCGCCAGCAGCAACCCCATCACTAACGACACCAGCATACTCATTGCCGATCTCCTTTACTACATCATTTAGGAAACTCATCCGAATAAAAACTCCAAAGTGTTTACTTTTTGTGGGGTCCAACCAATAGCGTCAAGGACAACCTTGACGGGACCTAGGAAACTCTTCTCAAACTGCCAGTCATAGTTGACTGACCCATGGATATCAAACTCCTTGGGAAGAGTCTGAAAGAAAGAGATAACATCCTCACCCATCTTGTTTGGTTTGAGTAGATAGATGAACTTGATCTTCTCTCCCTCTTGGATGAGGGGATACTTGTGACCAAGTTTCAACTTCTTCACGTAGTAATTATACAACAAACTACCACGTACGTGCATGGGACATCCCTTACCATAGATGTGACTAGGTGACGAGAACTTGCTGATGTTATTACATGAGCGAGGGAAAGCAATCTCCTCCAAGGGAAGACTCTCGAACTCCTTACGGAAGTCAGAGATGAACTTCTGACAGTCAGTCTCTGTGCCATTCATGACCACTTTCAGTGCTTCTTTAATGGCAACTCTGCACGGTGCAGGAGTGGAGGACTTCACTGCTTCGATACCCATGATTTTTAGTTTGGGTTCAGTGTATGCAACGCCCTCACTGTCCCACACGTTGAGGATATATCTCTTCTTAGCAGTCCAAACACCACGGTCAGCGATGTTCTCCCGCTTCATGATCATCTTCTGGTCATACGCCGATACGTAATCCGCAAGTTCTTGATATGAACGTTCAATAAAAGGTTCCAGTTTCTCGTTGCAGATCTTGTTAAGTATCGGAACAACTGCTGCTTTATCGCTAGACTTATCACCAAGAAATTTACTAACAAGAGGTCCGAGATTAAGATAGATCGAATCAGTGTCTGATGCGATAACATAATCCTCTCCGTCTGTTTGCAAAATCTTATTTAGGTATCCGTTGATCCTGTTTTCGATCCAACGGATCGAGACTTGACCTGAGAGAGTAATTGCCTCAGCATTTGCCAGATTGAAATATCGGAAGTATTGATTTCCAATGGCACCATAGGCAGAGTTGAGTTGGATCTTTCTTGCCATCTGGATATTGTTGTACCTTGCAATATCTTTTTGTACATCCAAGGACGGGGACTCTTCATACGCCCGCTTAGCAGCAAGCATCTTTCCCTTATAGATCTTACGGTCGTCATAGATACGTTGCATCATTTCAGGTAGGAAACCATGTATGTCCTTACGGTACTGAGCACCGTTGGCACACACAGCAAACTCCCCGTCGATCTCCACCTCTTGTGCTAGCAGTTTATCAACAGTCACTGTGGGGTGACGCCTCTCCACCAGAGTCTCTGGGGAGATGTTGTACTGCATGATGAGGTGTGGATACAGGGAGTTAAGGTCAAAGGAGACAACCCAGTCGTAACCTCCTGGGGTGGGATCTTTGACATATGCACCAGCATATTGTTCACTCTTGTCACTACGATGCACTGGTGGCACCACGATGTTACGTTGTTTCAGATCGTTGTAGATAAGGGTATCCCACATCCGTACCTGCGAGTAAACATCTTCAAGGTTTACCTTGGCGTCATAGGCAAGAGTGAGTGCCAACTCGATCAGTTTCATCTTGTCTTCCAGACGGTCAACAAGTTCAACGTCAACGATGTTGTACTCAACAAACTTCTGCCAGTCTTTTGTATAGAACTCTTTGAAGTTCTCGTACTCACTGTGGTCAATCTTTTTCTGACCCAGTTCGACATTTGCAATGTGGTCGAGACGATAGGACTCCTGTGCAGAGTATGTAAACTTCCTGTACAGGTCTAGGTAATCCAAGATAGCAACACCACTAATGGTGTATTGGAGTTGCTTACGTCCACGAATCTCAACCTCGCGTTCAATCACACGGTTCCACGGAGAGAGGGACTTCTTCCACTTCTCTCCTAGCACCCGTTCAAGACGACGACAGATGTAAGGAATATCATACAGGTTGCAGTTCCAACCAGTAATAATATCAGGAGTGTTGTGAGTCCACCATGCATGGAAGTCTTCCAACATCTCCACCTCCTTCCAGAACACACGATACTCTGTGTCCTTAGGTGTAAATTCCCTTGTGCCCCAAGTTATCACCTCCTTGGTGATGAGGTTCTTGACGGTGATACAAAGCATCTCTTCTTGACATGCTTCCACAGAAGGGAAACCATTGTCGCAACCGACCTCAATGTCAATCGTATAGATCTTCATCTGGTCCATGTCGAAACGGACCTCATCAGGGAACTTGTCAGCAATGAATTGGTACACGAACCTGTCATACCCATGCACTTCCATACCTTCTACACCAGCGTAGTGTTCAATGAACTGTCTCGCTTCCCTTGCGCCGTCAAAACGTTTGGGATGGGCATAGCGACCGTCAAGAGTCTTGAACTTAGACTTCTTGCTCTGGTTGTTTGGTACGAAAAACAGGGTAGGACGGATCTTCTCTCTGTACTGGACAGGTTCTCCGTGCTCGTATCCCCGATAGAGGATGTCGTCACCGAGAAGAAGCACGTCCGTGTAAAATTTCATCAACTAACCATCATCTTGTACTTGTCTGCTAGGTCAGCAGACGGATCTAGTATAGTAAATACCAGGTCAGAAGTCAAGAAGAGGTCACGTTGGTCTGTGTGTAGGGGGAAGTCGGTCAGAGTACCGTCTTCATGGACCCGTACACACTTCTCAATCAGAATCGACGGTTCCTCGTCCAGTTCCGTCATCATCCCCAGCAGGTACAGACTCGGGTCGTTCTTCAACAACATCAATTTCAGCATGTTCGGCAGTTAGTTCGTTGTATTTTTCGACCACTTGGTCGATAGGGTTGTAAATAAATGACACTGATGGCAGTGGCAAATAGATATGAGGATTCTTTGAGAACGGCACGTAGGCAGAGAACTCAATATCCATATGATCCAATGTCTCAGGTGCATCACCATACTTAGGTTCTTCAAACAGACTCTGTGGTCGTTGAATTACCAGGGTGTATGGTTTCTCTAACTTGTAAGCAAGAGGTGGTGCATCTTTACCATCGCGCATCTCGTAGACATCAGCGATTACGTCCTCGCCGTTTGTCATTCTTACGATTCTTACGCTCATAGTTTTTTTCCATTAGGTGTTCATAAGTATACTTTACCATATCAGTAAAGGCGCGTCTAGCTGAGATGTTCTTTTCCTCAGCAAGGATGTGAACGTACTGCATGAATGAATCCATCTCATCGGTGGGTACATCCAAGGTCAGTGTTTCACTCTTCTCTGTGTACGCGGGACACAGATTTACATACATGTTCATAGTTAGCTCCAAACAAAAAGAGACCCAGGGGGTCTCTTCGGTTGTACACTATATATCAGTAATCATTTAGGTAACTCTGACAAGTGTCTGGATTCTTCTTGCACCATGCTCTCACATATGAGTCAGCATCTTGTTCCATGGTGTAGTGAGCATGGTTATGTGCCAAACCCACGACGATTAAGAATCCAACAAACAATCCATTAAGCAGAGTCACTGGATGCGTCAACACCCTCTGAATTAATTTCATATAGTTTCAGCTTCTGATGGTCAGGAATGATCTTCCGTAAGTTTACCACAAGCATTCCGTTTTTGAAGTCCACTGTGGTGACTTCGACATCATCGGCTAGATTGAAACCTCGTGCGAAGGTTCGGGTGGCAACCCCACGGTGCATATACTCCTCTTCACCCTTAGTCTTCGCCGCCTTAGACCTGACTAGGAGGACGTTACTCTCAGTAGAGACTTCAATTTCGTCCTTGTCCCAACCAGCAAGTGCCATTTCGATCCTCCACTTAACCTCTGATTCTTTCACGAGATTGTAAGGGGGATATGCTTCGTTTACAGACCCTGTTCCATATGAATGTAGTCTGTACATTAGATCATCGTAACCGACGCTGTATCTTTCGACAGCATCTACCACGGCATTAAGATCTTTTGCCGTGAACTTTCTCAGTCCAGTCATTTAACTTCTCCTAGTAAGCGAGATTGTATTTTGTGGTCCCCGAAGGCGACCATATTATATAGGTCACATGAGTAAAAATACGCGGTCGTAGTAACCGAACGGTATACTCCCGTACACATATTTTTTTGCTAAATAGGAAGTAGGTTCTATGTATGACGCGATGAAAAAACTCATCCCTGTCGTAATGATCTTGATGACCGCCCCAGCAGTAAGTGCGGGTGGACTTGTTACTAAGCACGCAGCAAGTGTGCAGTTGAACGTGGATGCAGCAAGAAGCACTTCTTCTAGAATTGGTTCTACATTCAGTATCTCAGGTTCAAATATTGATACTACCGATGGTACGACTGCTAACACTGTGTCGGCAGGAACTATTACCTCTGGTGTATACAGTCCTGGAACTATTTCTGCAACTCAGGATACCCCTGGTTCAGCATTTAGTTTTAGTCAATCTTACACACAGGCTGACGCTGTGCCACAATCTGCTCCGACCGTAGGTGCAGTGCCGAACTTCTCTTCGGTTACTTCCTACACCGCTGGAACTGCTGGTGATCTAGCAGGTACAGTGACGAGTTCAGGTGCTCTTACCGTGACGGCGGGTGGAGCTGGTACTAGTGCTATCGGTCAATTTGTAAGTGAGATCACTGTAATTGACTGAGGACGTTCGCAATGATCCGTTCTGGAAAGACAATCATATTTACTGTGACAAGTGCGGTGGCAGTCTTGACTACTGCTGCCGCTGTCCAGGCGGTCCCCGTGGTCCCAAACTTCACCCAGGGCTCAATGTCGAGCCACACGGAGACGACTCAGACCATAACTGAGACCATAAATTCGATGGACTACTCGACAGGGTATCAATACTCTGCCACAGGTTCAGGTGTAACTGCTAATGGGAACCTATCACCTGGCACTGGTTCCACAAATGTAACTATTAATGGAGTGACTTCGCAATGGACGGGAGCAACAAGCAAACCGCAATTCACACAGACAGTACCAGGAGAAGCGTTTCAGTTCACAGAAACGTACTCAGGTCCTGGTTTACAAAACCACACGATTATTCAAAGGGTGACCGAGGTCACAAGCGTAACAGACACTACAAGTATTTTCTCCCAGTAATCGCTGCACTAACCTGTTCACCTGTCAACGCAGAAACGATTGGTGGTGTTAGTGCAACAGCATCCCCAGTGGCAAATAGCTCTGGCTCAGTGACCAACCAAGCTATTCAGGTTTTACAAGGTCCATATATCACTAACACATACGGAAACGGCATTCAGTGTCAGGGACCTACAAGAAACTTCACTCCGTATATAACAGGAACTGCTTCCGCTGCCAGACCATGGGAAGATTACTATAACGATCCTGTGTATGATGTAAGTGACCTAGATGAGGACGGTCGTATTGATAATCCTGGGGACATTCTGTTCTATAAAAGAACTAGAACTGGACAGAAAGATAATTTTAGTCTCGGTGCAGGATTCTCTATTACATGGTCTACACCATTAGATAAGAAGTTACAAGACCAGTGTAAGGAAGCAGCGCAAGCAAACATCGACATGATGACACAGTTGACTGCTAATAAAAGATTAGATTTTGAGATCGCTAGACTTAAAAATTGTGGCGAGCTAATGAAGGCTGGAATTATGTTTGCACCTGGCACAAAGTATGCTGCAATATGTGCTGATGTTATGGTAATGAACGTGTCTCATATCAAAGATCACCGTCACACTATCCCTTCCCCTTCGGTTTCAAGACCTTCCGAAGAGCAGCAATCGCTTGATTCCGATCCCTCTGCTCAGAGCGACGCTCCCGTACGCTTAGAGGTTTCTCCTTTTTCCCCCGAAGAGTCGCAATCTTCTTCATCACCTTCTTCACAGTCGGCTTTATCACTTTCAGAAGCAGATCGGCAAAGGGTTTTGCGAGCAGTGCAGAGGTCGTCGCAACGACAGCAATACTCGCAGTAGTAGTTACAGTTCCCACAGGTGGTATAGCATTGACCACCTGTTCAACTATTTCGACATTCTCTACCAGTCGTACACACTGGTTACCTTCTAGTTTGTAACCAGTTACTCTCTTACGACCACTGTCAAAGATGAAACCAACAGGTTCATCTCGCAGTTGTTCAGTTGTAGGACACTGCACCACTGTCTTGGTGGGTGTCACGGGTGGTTCTACCTCAGGTGCTTTTACTTCTGGTTGCTCTGGGGTATTTGTTTTAGGTACAGGTGCAGGGTATGTCATGATCATCTGATCAGGTTCATACTGAATGGGATTGAAGTTAGGCATCCCTGCATCACAGTAGGTGATGGTGCCCTTAGGGTCATCACCAGTGACAGATCTGTTCTTTTTATTGTTCGTGCTATGTGCTTCTACACAGCCTGGCATATTGACAATGGGAGTCCCGATATCGACAACAACAGGAGCAACAACGTACCCTCTTTGGGAGGGTTCGTTGAAGTTCCAGGTAGGTATTTCTATGATTTTAATGTCTCTGATACCAACAGTGTCAGTACCGATCTCAGGGATTTCCATAATCTATATCAGAAAGGCAACACACCCCCAGTTGCACTAGGAGTAGGTGGAATTGCACCACCAGTAGCACCAGGAAGTTCAGGAACCTCTGGCATAAGACCACCGACCAGACCAGGCAGAGCGCCTACGACTGCTTCGGTTGCTGCTGCTGTTGCTGCCTCTTTGGCAGACTCAATCAGAGCATCTTTTTGAATGTAAACATAGGCACCAGCACCAACGATGGTTGCTGTTCCTAAGAACGAGAGCACTGCAAGTGCATTAATTAGTTTTTGCATTTTCTTCTTCCTTTTTACCGATAGACGGGGCTTTCTTTGGAGCAGAACCATTTTTAGCAGGACTCAATCCGAACGCAGCTAACGACCCAGAAAAGACCGAGGCTATAAAGGTAGGATCAAAATCCAGAATCTTCTGCCCATTAGGCAGTCGAACGTAACTGAACGTGAGAAGGGACGCAGACCAAATAAGTACAACGACTTTCACTAGATTACCAAGGACTTCACTCTTATCTTCATCTTGGTCTTCCTTCTCTACTTTGGGCTTGGTATCAGCCATGAATAGAGGAGTAAGGCACCACTATTTATGTAGCACATCATTACCGATGAAGAGGAAATCAACACCTTTTTTGGAAAAGATCTCCTTTGCTTCCCAATGCTTAGCAGCAATGGGACTACCACCTATGTTAAGGGAAGTATTTAGCAGAACACTATCACCAGTCAGTTCTTTGTATGCTCTGAGTAGTTTTGCAAAGCAATCATTACCCTCTACTGTCTGTATTCTGGTGGACTTATCGATGTGTGTGACAGATGCCAGACCAGGATCATGACACTCAACAGATACATTCATCCAGGGCACTGATGCCTCAGGATGTACGTCAAAATGCTTGTATGCATCCTCTCTTAGGACTGCTGCACCAAAGGGTCGGAAGTGCTCACGATGCTTGACATTATGATTCAGTGCATCCTTCATATTTTTCAGTCTAGGATTGCACAAAATGCTCCTATGACCCAATGCACGGGGTCCAATCTCTCCATGACCCTGATACCATGCAATGATATTACCTGCTGCTAGTTCTTCTGCTGCGATAGCAATGGTGTCATCATTGACTTCCTCTGTACCTTCATCAGATTGCCAGAATGGGAACCCTGTATCATCAAATTCTTCCTCATGGAAGTGTTGACGAAGGAACTCAACAGCACCCAGTGACAGACCACAATCGTTAGCGTGTGGGATGGTGTTGATAGGTTGTCCAGAGCGCACAATAGCACCATTAAACACACAATTTTGTGCTACACCACCAGTCATGCCCACCAGGTCATCACCAGGTCCAACGTAGTTCGCTAAAAGTTCGGCTGTGTACTCATGCACCGTGCGTAACCAGTTGATATCGAAGTCTCCGTCCCACTTTCTGGTCCACTGATCGTAGTTCCAGATCTTCTTAATCTGACTAATAGGGAACTGACGTAGGAATTTTATGTAGTCATAGTCAACCAGACCATATGCTGCCAATCCCATCACTTTTCCTGCCAAATCTAGACCATCTGGGGTCACATCTTTGAGTCCGAGCGTAGCACCTACCTTTGCCATCTCAATGCCGATGGAACCATTACGCTTCAAGGTATGTGAGACCTCTAATTTGTTGCCTAGGAAGAGAGAATGAGACTTTTCATCGTTACCATACCCATCAAACACATAGTTTGTATAAGGAATGGGACCAACAGGCCACTGTGACAAAACGTGTGCCCAATGGTGGTCAACAGCAAAGGCACGACAGGTCGTTCCGAGGTCGATTTCTCGGTATAACTCACCCTTATCGAAGTTTACCTGGTCACTGACAATACAGATAGCATCCAGTTCATCAACACGAACACCCCAATCATTTAGGATGTCCTCCCACTGCCAGGTATTGTTAAATCCATGGTGTTTGATACCAAAATACCTCTCCGTAGAGAGGTACTTGACTTTCTTGCCATCAGTATAACAAATGTTGGAGTCGTGGTCTTCAACTCTCAGTCCAAGAAATTTCATTAGCAATCATCACAGTGTTCTTTGTTCCATTTTTTACGGACTTTTTTGAGTTCTTTCAACTCATACTTGATGTTTTCATAGGCGGTCTCAGCATCTAATTTCTTTGCCATTTCCATAGCACAGATCATACCAACTCTTGTTCCAAAGAGTTGGATCGCCTTATCATAACAGTCCATATCATCATACATAGGTCAAGTTTCCTGAACTACTTTCTTCTTCCCGATGTTGTACTTAGATTCAAGTGTCCAGTCCGCTTTATCTTTATATGATAGCACTTTAATTTGATTTAGAGGTGCAATATCAACAAGACCCTCTGCCTCAAAGTCTACAAGACCCCAGTCAAACAGAAGTTTTGCGATACGATTACGACGTTCAATGTCGTTCTTAGTAATGTTAGCAGGTTTGCCATCCAAGGCAAACAATTCTTTGAAATGGACAATATAATACTTGCCCTTCTTGTGTAGAATGTGGCAGGACTGATACAGTTTACGATCCTTACGGGATGCAACACCAATACGGGTCAGAGTTTCACGCACTTTCAAGAAGTCATCGGGTTCTTTCAGTGCCACCTCCAACATCATGTCCTGAGACCAAGAGATCTCGTCACTCATTTTCTTCCTCCAACGTTTAATTTAGATCTGATGACTTCTAACTGATCCTTGTTGAGCAGTTTCAGGGCATCTCTCGCCTTGTCGGTGCTGTATCCGTAGAACTGTTTTACTAGTTCTAGATCATTATCTGTCTGAAATTTATCCCAAGGCGCGAAGCGTTTGGATTTCCTAATACTATATAGGTAATAGTTATATTGCAGATCGTTATCGAGTTCGTAGTAACGATTCATCTCGTTGACGTGCATGATGCAGTCAATATGTCCTGCTAGACACTTGTTTACGATGAAGGAAGGGTACTTCTTCATGGCACGATCGTCCTCTTGAAGACTACCTTGCTTCAAGTTGATACCGTTGAGGTAATCTTTGAGTTGGTATTCGTAGTCCTTATCCATAAAGCAGAGTTTCAAGAGGGTTAGGTGGTTGTACGTCGTAGTTTGAGATCAGAAGTTCAGACTTCTTGTTGTTCTCTCGGTGTTTCATACCGTACGTGATGGAGAAGTATCGTTGCTGATAATCTTCAAACATCTTTTCGATATCTTCATCTACATTATAGGTCACCATCCAGTCCCATGGACATACCTTACATGATTCACCAAATGCAAGGTGATCAAAATTCTTATGCAGTTCTGCCTGGGTGCCATACAGGTAAGAACCGATCTTATAGGGAGGATCTAGGAAGACAAATACATTGTCACGCTCACTCTCAGCATCATTCATCACATCTTCGTAGTCGATATTAGTGATGTGCCAATCAGCAATGATGTCCTGATACTTCTTCAAGTTTGCTGCACCACGCAGAGTAAAGTTCTGCTGAGATGCTGACTGTGAGAAGGAAGAGTTCTCTGTCAACCCCGAATAAGAACACTTATTAAGAACCCAAAATAGAACAGCTTGGCGAAAAGGATCGGCGGAGGAAATTTCTTCTTTACTTCGTATAAAGAGTTCCTTAGCGAGGTCGATAGTGTTGTGCTCTTGCTTGATTGCATAGCAGACATCAGACAACCTGTCACCATCTTCTTGTAACTGGATCCAGAAATTATAGAGATAAAAGTATTTGTCATTGATCCATACTGGCACGTCAGGGTGTAACTGTGAGAAGTACAGTGCCATAGAGGCACCTCCACAGAAGGGTTCCCGATACTCTTTGATATCAATGGGGAACCAGTTGTATAGTTGTGCTGCTGCTCGCGACTTACCGCCTGGGTATCGCAAAGGGGTCTTCAATAGTTTCATAATACATTGATGTTCGCCATAGGTACACCCTGTGGTCCAGCATTGACTGCACCATGAGGGAGAGAGTTGAACGACATGGTATAGCGTGACTCCTCACCAGCGTGAGGATTGCTGTAATGTCTCAACCATCCAGGGAAGACAAGAAGTTTGCCAGGTTCTGCATCAAACTTTTCATAGGGTCCGTCGAACCAGTCACGAGTAATCTCCAAGGTATCAAGATTGCGGATATCAACAGGGTCTTGAAAGACAGTATCACTTCCTTCGGTGAAGTAGTATACGCCAGAGAGATAAGAATAATTGTGACGATGAAGAGGATGACCAGCGCCTGACTTAGGAGGTGCATAATTTGCCCACGACAACGAGATACGAAGTTCTTCTGCTTGGAGAGCAAGGTCACACCGAATATAGTCCAGACAGTCATGGAAGAATCCGATCAGAGGGAGCATAGGTTCCTCCTTATGTATGTCTCCGCGACTGGTTCTGACACCAGCAGGGAAGTTATACATCTGCATGTTGAGAGTCTTGATGAATTCCAATGCCTGATCTGACATCCACATGTCTTCGCTGCCCAGGTTGAACTGGTAAACAGTAGTAGGGAATAGATCGTGCTTGGTAATACTCATTGATCAACAACTCTCACTTCAATAGGTTCACTTAGAATGTCAGCAAGTCTAGTGTAAGCGAATGCTGTATATACCTGAGGAACGATGAACGCAACCATCGCTACAATCCAGAACAGGTAGTAATAATTCTCTTTGTTTTGTGTACGTTTCATTTGAACTCACACCTCATCATGATTTCTGTCATGAATGCGACGAGGTTGATCTCCTGATCCATGACAAAGTTTGCTTTGTACTGATACTCACCGATAACAAGAACTGCTTCGGGAATACTTTGTGGTTTTAAGTATGTATAGAGAGAATCATAGACACTCCTCATGATTGTGTGAGGTTCGTTATCCATGTTAGATACAACCCACTTCTTCACATCAGTAAACTTGCGTCCTTTCAGGTAACCCATGAGGTCATTCATGCCTACATCAGAAACCTGACCCAGAATACCTGCATCAATCTTACCCTTTGAGGCATAGCGTTGCAGTTCATTCAGGGTGCGACGGAAGTCAGGGAAGTGCTTCATCACGATCTCTCGCAGCACAGCAAGTTCAAAGTCAATACCCTCTGTGGCGAGGATCTGATGCACTCTTTTGAAGAATGCAGCAGCAAGGAACTGCTTTTCCTTGCCCTTGACGTTGAACTCCACAACAGAGCAACGGGAGTGCAGCGGTTGGATGATGCGGTTCTTGTAGTTGCAGGTGAAGATAAACCTACAAGTGCCCTGAAACTCCTCCACAAACGCCCTCAGGAGCATCTGCACGTCCTGAGTGGTGTTGTCTGCCTCATCGATGATCAGCACCTTGTGCTTCGCCTCAGAGGTCAGGGAGACAGTGGATACAAATGCCTTCGCACGGTTCCGAACAGTGTCTAGGAAGCGACCTTCGTCCGATCCGTTGATGACATAGTAGTCAGCACCTAGTTCGTTACACAGTGCCTTGGCAATGGTGGTCTTACCAATGCCAGCAGGACCTGCCAGGAGCAGGTTAGGGACTTCACCTTGTTCGATGAACCCCTTAAACATCACAGCAGTCTCCTCAGGCAGGATGCATTCGTCAACCGTCTGTGGACGGTACTTTTCAACCCAAAGGAAGTCGTTCATAATCAATTAAAGTTGTGCAAATTGTGCCACACGGCACCGATATTCATCTTACCATGGAAATACCCTGCCACAATGACACTGAGGGTGGCAATGATCACACCCAGAAACATCAGGACAGGGGTAAGTGGACCTCTTTTTGCTTTGCGGCGCTCTTCCACGGGGTCGAAACCCCTGCCTTCGACTACTTTACTCCAAGGAGCGTAGAGTGGTCCATCGTAGTCTTTCTTCATCAGTATTCGGAGTCGGGTTCCAGTGCGATCATCAGTTCAAGGTTCTGGATAGAAGTCCTTTCGAGAGGGATCCCATACATTTTAGCAACCTTTTGCTCGAAGAGATCAATCTTGTAACCTTTGACAGCACGACAAGGAGAACCAGCACACTGAATGACTCCAAGGTTCTCAACTTTCATGCAGAAACAGAAGTCTTTCTCTGCTTCACCGAGTTTGATTTCCAAACTGTTAGCAGTCTTGTTGCGCTTGTCAGTCACGATGGCAGACAAGATACCATTCTCACCTTGGAAGCACAGATCAGGCAGTTGATACAGACTAGCAGTAGCAAAAATCTGTGTCAGTTGATCGTTGAAGAGCATGGTGCTGACAGCAGGTTCACCAAGACTGTTGATCTTCTCAGGAGGAGTAGTAATCATACGCTCTTCTGCGTAGTAATACTTCATCTTGCTGCGAGCATGACTCACATTGACGTACTGATCGTGGAAGTCAACGTCACAGTTTGCGTTGGTGTTCTTGGAGAGCACTTTGATGGTCTTCATCAGGTTGCCGAGGTCATAGATCGGCGCTTTACGCTCAAACTCAATGTCATCAAAGACGACAGAACCGAGGATGTTTCGGTTGTTAGAAATAGTAGAGACCTTCTGACCAGGTTTGAACATAATCGAAGGATTAATGTTCACAAAAAGTCCCAAGATCTCCATCTGGGTTTCAGAAAATTGCATACAGGTCATCGGTTAGGGTATTCTTCGGTAGTGGTTGCTTGATCGTTGAAGTGCATCAGGAGCACAGCATAGTGTAACACTTTGAGAATGTCACGTCTAGCAGTCCCCTTCTTATCGTATCGAGATGCATACTTCAAGATGTTGCTACGACAGAATGCCTCACCATCACCACAAGCATTGATCAGATCCAGGGTCTGGATACTATCAGGTCCAGCAGAATAATGCTGGTTGTAGGTGGCAATAATATACTGACGAAGTTCTTCCAGGGTTGCGTCTTCATTGTACTTTAAGTTCATAATCAACAGAATCTTTCAAGGGTTGCGGTGTGCAGATCAAATCGTTGTGGGTTCTTGTTCAGTTGAATGATAGAGTCCCTAACGAATGGATTTTGCACGTTAGATTCGTCCCACCAGTGCATGACTTTACGTACGCCAGAGGTAACAGGTGCCACTCTATGAATGATACCTGTCGGATACATAACTGCATGACCCGCAGGAAGTTTAATACTAACACCAAAGTCGCCAAAACGCAACTCTAACTCTCCACCCTCGTAATCTGTTGGTTCGTTGAGGAAAAGTGTGGTAGAAACATCAAGTCTCAAACCATCGATGTTAGTAACTTCATCTTGGTGCCAATCATAATCTTGACCAGCACTGTACTTCTTGTAAGTGTAACCAGTTCTGCCGTTACTAAGTGACAGTTCTGGTTGAAGAGACTCCCCGACTCGTTCATCTAACCAGTCAGGGTCAACTCCCTTGTGCTCCTCAACATTTTTGAATGGTGTGGTCACAAGGACAGGATCAACTTGACCCAGCAGGCGGTTTACACCTGCCTGGTCAAGGATTTGTGTGCGATATAGCATCAGGATTCGAGCAGAGGAGATTCAGAGAGTTCAACCTTAGCATCAATCTTGCTGTACAGTTCAAGGAAGGATGTCTTGGTCTCTTCATCGAAGCGGTTGAGGCAGAGTTTGATCGCTTTCAGACGGTTGTTGAAGATAGCGAAGGCACGGATGACGTGGACCAGACGACGGGTAGAGATAACCTCGTCGCAACCACCCTCAGCAAAGGTCTTACGGATGATGTCTGCCCAGTTTACCAGGTTGTCAATGAACTCTTTGTCACAGCAGTTGAGTTCCTTGCAGTAGTTGTTGAGCATCTTGACCTCAACAGTAGGAGTAGGATACTCCTGCTCAAAGGTCAGAGGGAAACGTTCTAGAAACGCTTCGTTGAGCACGTTAGTTCCAATGAATCGTCCGTCGTCGCTACCTTTACCCTTAGTGTTGGCAGTGGCGATGACATTGAATCCACTTGCAGGAGAAACCCATCGTCCGATCTTTTTAAGGTAAACTCCTTTCCCTTCAAGGATAGATTGGAGACAGAGAATTTTGTTACTAGCGAGGTCGATCTCATCAAGGAGC
>CEVG01050033.1_pt1 | contig 14747 bp, 36 predicted proteins | sample 356511 | NCBI WGS metagenome assembly CEVG01 (sample SAMEA2623426, study PRJEB7988) | marine metagenome | biome: marine biome (ENVO:00000447); feature: surface water layer (ENVO:00002042); material: "saline water (ENVO:00002010), including plankton (ENVO:xxxxxxxx)" | depth 5 m | reverse complement strand
ACATACAAGCGTATGCAGTTTCTTGAACAAAGTATTGTTCAATCCACTTTTCTGGTTTAATTTTCTTAGAGGTTTTAAAGTCAATGATGGACAGTTCGCCATCATACTCCGCAATACAGTCTACCCGTCCTGCAATACCGAAGTACTGACTGTATAGGGGTTTCTCCAGACAATGTATATTATTTATCTTGTCTATGGAATCCTTTGCAGAGAGAAATAATGCCTTTGTGGTAGGCAACATTTCAATATCACGATAATCAATGTTTTTGAGATACTTCTCACATACATCGTGAAATTTAGTACCTCGTTCAGTAGAAACTTTAGTAACTTGGTTTGCAACCTCTTCACCGACCTTTTGTCTCCACTTTTGAAATACTTGGCGATTATAGAAGCTAGTTATTGATGTGATAGAAGGCAGTGTTCCTTTCATGTCAGGTACATAATAGTACCTTACACCATCAATAGTGTTGGCATTGAGTTCAAAGTCCCCAAGGGTATTCAAATGTGTAAACATTAGAGTGCAAGGGCAAGTTTAGTAACCAGATAGTTCCTCACTAGTCCAGAACGTACAATATCATCAATATCAAATTCAACCGCACCGAAATCAGATTCCATCTGTTCTACAATTCGTTTGAAGTCTAGAATGCCATTGCGTTCCTTATCTCTAGTAAGGTCCGTTTGGGTGGCGTCACCGCAGAAAATAATCTTACAGTTATCACCAACTCTAGTAATTATACTATCTAATTCGTGAAAATTCAAGTTTTGCATCTCATCCACTAACACAATGCAATTATCAAGAGTTGTGCCTCGGATGAATGAAGTTGACCAGAAAGAAATAGTCTCCTGAGTCTTCAGATTACCATAGAGCATCTCAAAGTCAGCATCTGTAGGCATCTCAAACATATACTTGACCATATTCTTATAAGGAATCTGGTACAAAGCAGCTTTGTCCTCATGGTCACCAGGCAAGAAACCAATCTCTCTGGTGGTTACAAGAGATCTAACGATATACAACTTGTCATATGGGGTATTCTCGTCCAGAACGTCTCTCAGACCCATATAGAGACTGATAAACGTCTTTCCTGTACCAGCGGCACCATATGCAAATAGATTCTTACCCTCTGCATAGTGATCGAAAAGAACTTTCTGATTATCTGTCAGAGGTTCAATATCAACCAACATGTCTGTATTGATTGGTTTACGACGACGCATTTGTTTAGCCGTCATTCCTACACCAATAGGATCATCAGTTCTCTTCTTTCTAGGCATAATTAACGTCCAAGTGTATTGTATTTGCCACGGATACCCGCAGATTTTTCAGATTTCTTCAGAACTTCATTCCAGCCTGGATGTTTGTTGACAAGTTTATCTCTCCACTCCCCAACTTCACAATTTCCAGGGGCAGTAGATGGATCAGACCAATCACGTTCCCAATCGGGATTGTCAACTTTCCATTGATCCCATTCATGAACACTGAGTTTTACGTCTTTTTGTTCACCAGTGACTTTATTAATAACAGGATATGTTGCCATTAGGTCCACTCCAATGCTTCGGATACTGTTGGGAATTGTTCGATAAAGATCTTCTTACAATCTTCAGCGAGATCCATATGTTCTTTCTGAGTACCATTAGCGGTACGCAGATTAATATAATGAATCCATGAACGGCATGAGCCTGTCATGTAGATTTTTGTTGGCGTACATAGAGGCAGTACCATTCTAGCACACTCCTTTGCAACGCCTCTTCCCAACATTTGTTGATACAGTGCCATAGAAGAATCAAATAGAGTCTTGATTTGCATCTCTAAATTTTGGACAACAAATTCATCCAAATCATCAATACTATTCTGACGATTCTTTTCGTCTTGTCTACGCAGTTCAGGAAGTGGAATTTCAGGTGCCAACATAGAACTGTCAGCATACCGTTGGGAAAACTCTTGATATGTGAAACTACGATGCCTCAGCACTTGAGCCGCTATAGCTCTCGTAGTTTCTAGTTCCAATGTCATTGTTGCCTGTTCAAACACACTCCAATGGTTATGTTTGATGCAATATTTCAATAGACCAGAAACCTTGGGGTTATCCTGATTTGCAGGATTTGATACGCGGGCAATATAACCCATCGTGGTTTCCGCATCAGGAGTAATACTAATTAATCTAGCTTTCATTTAATCGATTTCTCCATCATCATCATTTGAGTTTGAATAATCAAATCCAAATTTCTCTTTTTTAGTCCATACATAAGCATCCTTATCTGAATAGACTTCAGATTCTAACACATCTACCAGAGATTTCAAGTTCTTGACTATTAGTTTGAGTTTTTCTTTGTCCATAAACTAGATAAAATAATTGAAATTAATCAAACACCGTCTGTGTTCATCTGTACATGAACTTCCAGCGTGTAGTTCATTCGAGTTGAAAATAACCAATCGGTTAGCAACACTCTCAACTTCCTTACCACTTTTAAATTTAGTAGTTCCGTTGTTCGTATTTACATAATAGATTGCGGTAATGCAATCATCCACATCATTATGATACTCGTATCTATCAAGTTGTGGTGTTTGCATATTTAGATTAGCTTTGATCCTCACCAATGCTACAGGATCAATTTGTTTCAAAATAGGAGAAAGAACCCCAAAGTATTTACTCTGGGGTTCAAAGTTATTATAGAATACATGAGTAAACTGATAATACCCATCTTCTGGCATATTCACACCATTGGAGTAACTCCATGGAATATCATGACCAAGCATGAATTGTGACAGAGTTTTATATTCTCCTTCGGATAGTAGATTATCAAAGATCTCCAATCTCATCGTTAAGATGCTCTTCTAATAGTTTAGATACTAGTGTTGGATTTCCACTAATACGTTGAATTTCAAATAGATTAGATTTCATTCGCTTTTTGATCTTCTTGTACTGCTTCATAACTTTTGCAAGTTCTTCAGCATTCACATTGACCTTAGCTTTTCCATCATCACTCATCTCGTCTCCTTTTTTTCTTTTCAGCCTTAGGTTGTTTTGGATTGGGATCCCAGAGTTTGGGATTTACATGACCTTCAGTCTGAACCATAGATTTGAATCCTTTTTTGAAAAGATCCCAATAATGATCGAAGAGATCTACCTGCTTATTAGCGATAGAAATATCATGGTAAGTTTTACCATCCTCTTCATATTGTACCAGATAAGCGGTATAAGGCAACCTCCTATCTTTGGCTAGTTCTGGATCACATTTTTCATGAATGACCCTTACTTTTGACATTAGCTTCTACCTCCCCAGCGGATGTCTGGATATGCTTCGGATACTAACTCTTTTGTAATTTTATACTTACTTCCAAGTGCTTTATCTTTTGTCAGAATAAGAATTTCTGCTTCAGTAGGATGAACCGATTCGAGCATGTTGATAAACATACTCTCTCGTTTGATTTTGTTAAGGGCGTCGTTGCCGCCTTTTACGAAATTAAAGAATTTATTAGCAGAATTCACAATAGTAGTTCGTTGTGGCATTCCTTTAGAAGGATCAGCCTGTTGATTCCCATCTAGGGGTTGAAACGGAACAGGACCTTCAGGAAGCATAGAGACTACTGTCTCATCAAAATTCCAAATAAAGATGGTCTTCAAACCATCATTAGCATATTTCTGAAGAAGATCTAGCTTTTTAGCTTTGACTCTTTCAGAGTCAACTGCCTCTAGGATCTCACTTACAAGAGGATTGGGTGGCAGTTCTTTCTTCTTGACTGCCACAGTCCGAGGTTTACGTGCGGGTGACTTACGAGTCGATGTGTTAGTCTTACTCTTCCTCGTAGTAGTCGTCTTCTTCGCTGTTGTCATAGTTTTCAAATCTCAGTGCTAAAATTTCATCAGGAATAACATTTCCATTTTCATCATAAAATTCGGGATGAAGATAGTTCGTCTGTGCCTGTGTTGAAAATACTAACTGGTGTTGTTGGAATAACCAACCAATTGTACCACCGATCAGCAGAAATGCCAAGCTCAGCAAACAAAATACCGCAATAAATGGAGCTTCCATATTCGTTCCTCCCAAGGACTACTTCTTTTTAATGTCGAGGAGAAGGTGGAACTCTCTGTTGAAGAGTCCAAACTTTACCTCAAAACTAGGTTTTGGTTTTGGTTTTGGTTTGTCTCCTCTTAATAAAAGTTCAACACCTTTATTTATATCTAGCTCTTTCACTTATAGTACCCTATTTTCTTTCAAATAGGCTACGGTTTCCTTCCCATTACCAATGTATTGTCCATTCTTAGTTACCTGAGGCATTAGGGTTTTGCCAGGAAACTTAGTTTCAAACTCTTCTTCTGTGTAGTCTTCGCCTAGTTGAAAATATTCAAAATCTTCTCCGCAGAGCTCGAAGACCATTTTCATTCTACTACAAAGTACGCACCCCTCCTTTCCATAAATTTGATACATAAAACCTCCTATTGGTAGTACGCTTGATAGTATTTTATAATTCCATCAGCTTTTACATTCCCTTGGGATACCCAGTCATGGGCACACTCGTAAATTTTTTGGGGTGAATGCTTAGGGCATCCATTTTCGTCCAGTTGTCCACCGAACCTTTTAAGGAGAATAGAAAGTACAGTCTCCCGTACTTTCATTCTCTGATCGCTATAACGCCAATCGTCAGTCACGACGTTGCTCCATAATTTCTTCCATTGTATCAAAACATTGATCTAAATGGGTCAAATTGTCAATATCTGTAATCATTGTAGCAATAGCCTTGGCAACAAAAGGTCTTTCTGACCTTGCAGCAAAAGCTAGGGCGTTTCTTAAGTTTCCTTCGGCCTCCTTCAAGGAGTCCGTAATTTGGTTTGATAGTGCCATTATTCAGCTGTTAATAGAGTTCCAGTCTTGTTGAAACAGATCCAAACCCTTTTCAGTTAGTACATGATCATACATCTTATCAAAAACTTTACCTGGCATCGTAACAACGTCAGATCCATAAGCAAAGCATCTAGAAACATGATGCACATCACGAAGAGATGCAGAAAGAACCTTGGTTCTAACCATATGTTCACGGAAGCACATAGCAATTGAACGAATCAACTCAACTCCACTAAAGGAATTATCATTGCATCGTCCAACAAAAGGAGACACATAAGTTGCATCCGCTTTTGCAGCAAGAATTGCCTGTGCTACAGAGAACACTAGAGTAACATTGACAGTAAAACCTTCTCCAGCGAGTGCTTTACATGCCTTGAGACCTTCTACAGTACAGGGAACTTTGATAGTTACATTAGGCATCTCTTTAAATGCCTGAGCCTGTTCGATCATCTCGGGAGCAGTATCCGCTACCACTTCAGCAGAAATGGAGACGAAATGGGGAAACTCTTCCGAGATTTGTCTAACGACCTCTACGGGATCTCCACCACTCTTACGGATCAGTGTAGGATTGGTTGTTACTCCATCAATAAGACCGCTTGCATCTCTCTTACGAATTTCTTCAATGTCAGCGGTATCAAGAAAAATTAGCATGATTAATTTTCGATTTTTTTCTTTTTGGGTGTTATTTTTTTGATGAGTTTTGCGTAAAGAACTTCTTCTTTTGTATAGTAATCTGGATGTTGTTTTGCAAGTTTAATAATTTTTTTAGCAGATTTGCGAATTCCCACAGTAATTTAAATGTTAACGTTTAGAAATATTTATTCCACGTTTTACAGTTTTTTCGCTACAAGTAGGAATTTGATTTATTGTAAAAGTATCTCTCACTAAATCTGAGGACTCTCGCAATTTCCTTACTATCATTAATTGAAGTTCTAAGTCAGACATCATCGACGAAGGGATGGAAGATATTCCAAAACTTGTTCACGAACCCACATGAGTTCGTTATAGCATTCCTGTTCATGAGCAAAAGCTCTCAGGTTAGGATCAGGTTCTAAAACACTTTCAATGAAAATGTCAAGACCTCTATTCCATTTGGAATCTTGATCTTCGGTTTCAAAGGGGGTTTGATCTGGCATGTTAATCGTTACAGTACTTATCGGCTCCTGTGACCATTTTAATTTTTTCAATGGTAATCCATTGTTCTTCCATCTCGCCTGCAAGATAGAGTATACGTTGATCCAGGACATCACGTTGTTCCAATAGATACGCTATTGTGTCTTGAAGAGTTTGACGGTTACCGTTCTCATCTTTTAAGTAGATAGTATAACCTGTCCTAAACTTCCTGACCAAGTGCATCCTAAGAAGCACGTACATGATAAAGTTGGTTCCAAGAATCAGAAGAAGTGTACCCATATCAATCGGTTAGACTTTCACAGTGTACCATATCATTTAGATTTTGTGAAGCTGGCACAAAAGAATACTCATTATCCCACTTAAATGGGGTATTATTCAATACCGATTTTTTAGGAGTATCTGCAACCGTACCACTCTCCTCCATCCATTTATCAATGGTATTGAGAATAGCGGTTAACTTATGTAGGGATTTTGATTCGTCACCCTGATTTGAAGCGTGTGATAAAGCTTGTCTTAAATGAAAAGCCGCTTCGCTAAGGTGACACTTTGAGCTTTCGTTCATGGTCCTTTAAGTAATCTACAAATAAAATTCCGTTTAGGTGATCTATTTCGTGTTGAACAACTCTGGCAGGCAAAGCGTTTAATTTCCAATGCTTATATTTCCCCGACAGGAGTTGAAATTTGACCTTAATCTCTACTGGTCGAATAACTTCTCCATGTTCGTCAGGAACACTCAAACAACCTTCATCAAACTTAGAATTATTTACGCTTTTCCACGTAATTCTTGGATTAATCATTTCACGAATTATTCCCTCGTCTTCGTAAATGATTATTCTCTTACTAACCCCAATTTGGGGTGCGGCCAGACCTATTCCACCATATTTATACATGTTTTCTACCATCTCATTATATAAATCCGAGATGGAATCGTCAATATCGGTTATTTCCTCTGCAACGAGTCTTAGGACATCATCCCCTATCTTCTTCAGTTTCGTCATCAAGTTCCCCTTTTAATTCGTCGATCCTCTGCTGTAATTCATGCATCATATCCACTTCCTTATCAGTTGGATCGAACTTAACAACTAACAATGGCTCTCCTTTTTTAACACCTTTCAATTCTGGATGTTTGGGTCTTTCCTTAACATATCCAAAAGCTCCAGTTACTATAAAAACAGCCTGGAATATAAATGTCAATACTAAAGAACCCAGAAGAAAACCAATCATTACTTCTGGAGAGAAGAGTGTCATTTTTCAGACCTTAGGAACTTCCATTTGCGATAAACAGTCAGCTGTCACTTTGTCTATGATACCATCAATAATATTTACGTCAAGATGCAAAAATGGAGGGATAATCCCAATCATTCGTAACAAACCATCGACAAAAAGAGCGAGGGCAGTGAAACCAAGGATCATACTAATAACAGTAGCATCTCTGTTATGTTTACGCATTGATGCTTCGTCAATAGCTCTAGCTTCCTCTACCGCAGCACGAATTAGTTTATCTACTTCGTCTTTGGTATAACAGTGGGCTGGTTGTATGTGCTCGAAACGATGTGCCATTAGTGAATCCTGGGGACGAAAAAATTACCCGAATTTTTTTCCCAGCTTTTTTGAAACAAAAAGCTAAATTTCGTTTCAGAACCTATCTGGGATTGAACCATAATTCATAGTATCATCTGAGATCTCCATGTAGTCTGCGCCAGTAATCTGACCAGACTCAGCAAGAGCTAAGATCTGTTTTAGATAGCGTTGTGCTAATTCTAGATCTCCTTCAGCTAAAGCTTCATTCCTTAGTTGAGTGAGTTGATAGTACTTAGACTTTTCCATTTAAATGTCGCATAATGGTTGTGCTTGGCGAATACACCCCGTAGCTCTTTCAAAACATACGGAATTGAAACTACCTTTCACACCAATTAGTTCTATTTTAGTGTGTTGACTGAAAACGTCAACCTTTTCCACTAAGTATGTGTTGCCTACTAAACAATTTCTGTTTGGATCATCATTGTTGCCCCATCTGATCTGTTCTGGACTACAACCGATGAAGCGAACAGTGTCGCCTACTTTTAATTCACGATTCATCTTTAATGTGGACGGCAGGGATGGTAGGAACTCCCTTGAGGAAACCACTTACGGTTTCCTGTTGTTTCAGATACAGCTTGACGTAACACTTCAGCATGTTCTGTAAAACTTCAGTGTCGTCACAGTTGTCAACCTCTCTTGCAATTTTTTCGTACTCAAATAACTTGGAGGTGCTATCAATAGTAATTGACTCAGGATTAAGACTCATGAGTGTGGACTCCGATAGAAGACGATTTGTATAATAATATGTATCATGTTGAGACACTCTACCATACAGTGTACCCGCCAATAATAAAACCCCCTGACAGTATTTGTCAAGGGGCCGACGGGTTTACGTAAGGTTTTTTCTACAGTCTTAGGATTTCGCTACATACTCGTCTACATTGATTTTGGTTGTCGTCACACTCAATTAGGCAGTCGAAATAATCGCTGATTAGTTCATCTTGGTCAATAGAATCCAGGGATTCTTCAAGATGTCTCCATTCTGCCATCTGATTGTACGACATAATGTTGTGCATGATTTTTACCTCCACAAATTTGTTCATCATAATGTAGTTTGGGGTTTCATTTCATGGGACTTCTCTCAATTCTTACTATTATATATGTCAGGAAACCCTAATTTTTAGTAGGTACTTTACCAAAAGTTAGCGATCTTAAAGGTCGTTACTATACTACATTTATTGTTACATCCTATACAAAAAAAAGGACCCCTAACTAGGGATCCTAATTCGTTATTTTCCAGTTTTTTTTACCAAATGGCTTTAAGTTAACCCACTTGGCATAATTGACCCCGCGATAAGTCAAGAACGCGAACGCTCTATCGGGATCGTGTTTTTCTGGGTCATACGCTGGAAGATCATAACAAAGTCTGATCTTCAGCATATTAATCTACCTCAACTAAATTTGTGAAGTAGTTTAATTTCTCCCCAAATGAGGAGTAGCAAAATCACAGACGAGAGGGATACAATCCCAGTAACCTGTAGTGCTTCCATTAGTTTCCTACCCTGTAGTTTGGCTTATACTCAAGTCTCTTGGTATAAGTAACGCCACGATATGTAAGTACTTTCTTTTCCATGGTTATCCTCACTTAGCGTAAGTATGACCACGATAGCAGAATGTACCGTGTGTTTCTTGGACATCTGCACAATCTACATTATACTCAACACCGCGATATGCAGTATGAGAAATCTGTGCATCGTGCAAAGCATTGGCCTTCTGGATTTGCTTTTTGATGAGTGTAAGTGTATTCAACATGATTTACTCCTAAAGTAGTTGGATTTTTAGGCCCGTTCCTTTAGTCGTTTGCGTCCCAGTAGTGACTACATTCTGGCACATAGTCCTTGATGGTCTCGACCAGTTCTACCTTCCACTCTTCATTTAGATGCTCATGCTTTTTAATGCGTAGCATTATAGTATTAGCATCAACACATGACATTGTGGTCGATAGTAGTAACTCAAACATGGGATGAACGCTCCGTTCCGCGACTTACTTGCGTCCTATGTATAAGTGCCAGTACATTCACCTTTTACTTTCGATCTAAGATAAGCAATCAAGTTATACTTAGTCCGTTGATCGTAGTTGGGATCCATTTGAATCTCAACTGATCTTTGTAAAAAGTCTTCGCACTTCATGTGCCACCCATAGGGCGACGAATCATGAGATGCCAAGGTTAATGCAACTAAAAAACTTAACATTGGATGAACGTAATGTCATACTAACATGACATTAACTATTTATCAAGGAAAAAAGTATATTTAGATACAAAAAAAGTATCACAGGGATACCTTTTAATTATTTTTTAATTTTTTATGGACAAAATTATTGCGGGTCAAGACTCGTCCTGCCCGCTCTTCGGTATTGATATTCTGTTTTTGCCATTCCAAAATTTGACTTTCCTTGTAAGGATCATAGAAACTCTGACGAGAGTACCATGAACGCCAGTTTTCATGTGATTTACTTTGATTACAGTGGGAACATGCACTAACTAGATTGTGAGTCTCGTCTGTACCTCCAGCACAACGAGGAATTACATGATCTAACGTCATGTGTTCTCTAGAACCACAATAGGCACATTTGTAATCGAAGGATTGTTTAATTGAGTCTTTCCATATTCTACGAGCTTCTCCTGGTGAGCAAGTATGAAGATTAAAAAGATAATCTTCAGGTGAACTGAAAACTTCCATGCAGTCTTTGTAAAGACGCTACTATTTATTGTTTAGAAAGCATTTTATCACCTAGTACTAGAGTATCAACCTTCATAGTATGATACAGTTCCAAAGCGTCCGAAACCCTTGCCGCAATTGGTCTTCCACCTACATTAAGTGAAGTGTTCAGTAACATGGGTACACCAGTAATTCTTCCAAATTCCTTAAGGAGTTCATAATAATCCTCATGTTCCTTTGAAACAGTTTGGAATCTACAAGTACCATCTGGATGTTGAATGCCTGGGAATCTATCAGGTTCTAATGTATCACCAACAAACAACATATATGGTGAAGGTCCATTCCAATAAAAATACTTAGATACGTCTTCTTCAATGACAGAAGCACCAAAAGGTCTGAAAGGTTCTCTCCTCTTAACAGACATATTCATGATCTCCTTTCCATTAGGGATCATAGGATTCATAAGTAGACTTCTGTTACCCAACGCTCTAGGACCCACCTCGCCGCGTCCCTGATACCACCCAACGATCTCTCCGTTAGCAAGTCTCTCAGCAGTCTCTCTAATGGTCTTCTCGGAGGGTCTAGGGACCTCTTGATCACTCTGCCAGAATGGGAAACCACTACGATCAAAGGGATCTAAGTTATAGATCTTCCTAAGGTATTCAATCGCACCTAGACTCAAACCTTGGTCATTACAGTGTGGAGGAATTACTAAATTAGGAAAATGATCCCTGAGTACTTTGTTAATAATAGTATTTTGTGCTACACCACCAGAGTAACCAACAATATCCCCTTCACGAATAAACTGTCTGAAATGTTTTAAATATGTCTGTTCTGTTTTCTCATGAGCAGTGGCAATATAATCTGTAAGAAATTGTTGATTGTCAATGTGTCGTTCAATGACGTTCCAGTTCCAAATACGATTCAGATCATCAATATCATCTGCGTCCTCTACTACATCAAGATCAGTCCTTCCATAGGCCTTAAGGGCCATGATTTTACCAGCTTGGTCTAAGTAATTACCTTGCAGTCTCATGGCTGCACCCATCCTAGTCATAATAAAACCAAAACTAGGTGACATATCGCCATCATACATCTGGTTAGGATTAATGGAAGTCTTACCACAATCTACCAGAGTATCATCTCTCCATACACTCCGATACATCCAGTCGTCACCAAATCCATCAAAGACAAAGTGAATCGTGGGTTCTACACCTAGAGGCCAAAGACTAAGTGTATGAGCATAATGATGATCAATCCTGTGTATAGGACAAGAAAAACCGAGATCCCTGAAGAAAGGAATCTCGATCTCTTCATATGCTTTATGAACATCTAGTTTTAGGATGCCAGAATAGTTCTGACAGTCAAGTACCACGCAGACAGCATCTACATCTGATGGTTCAATATCCCATACATCTAAAATTCTAGTCCAACCATAGATACTATCAAATCCATGGTGTTTATTTTGATAATCTCTTTCAACAGAGAAATACTTTAATTTTTCACCGTCGAAATACGTCACGTTAGAGTCGTGAGCATCCGAGCGTATTGATAATAATTTCATTCGACCCTACAGACCAAAAATTTACCCGAATTTTTTTCCTAGCTTTTTTGAAACAAAAAGCTGATTTTACATCGGGGGACCAAAAGGAGTGCCTCCTTGCACACCACCAGGCATAGGTGGGCCACCTTGCATAGGCATACCCCCTTCAGGTCCACCACCTCCCAGAGGCATACCTCCACCTTGAGGTCCATGGGAGAACGAGTGTTCCATCCTGTGAGTGTTGAAGTCCTCCTTCAACTGATCCAATGTCCTCTCAAGTCTTTTCAGTTTAATGAGGATGATGTCAATTTTTTCTTCCATTACACTAAGCTATTAGATTGTAAGTATTTAATTGTTTCGTTAGCTCCACCGATAGATGATCCATCAATAGAAACCTGAGGAAACGTGGAACCCTCACCAAACTTGGTGACAAATTCATCTCTGTCGAAGTCCACACCCAAGTTGTAGACAACATACTTCTGTTCTGCAAGTTGCAAAGCAGCGACAGCACGGTCGCAATGTTTACATCCTGATTTAGAATACACAGTGAAATAATTATTCATTTAAATCCTTTTGATTTCTCTTTCGGCTTGTCAAGAACCTCCACATGACTGAGGAGGTTCATAGAAGACCACTGGAACCAAGTAGATTGTACTTGTTCCCAGTCTTCAAAGTATTTGTTGTTGCCATCCTTAAAATACAATCGGTAATGATGCCGATCATAATCTCCCTCAGATGTCAGTTGAAAATAACGAGGATCAGAGGGATCAATTAGTTGTGTCATTTCAATACTTTGTGGGCGGTTCCGTCGCCATCATAAAGATCAGTATCATAATACCCTCCTTTTGTCCCAAAGTAAAGCGTTATCAGAGAGAAGGGAACACATACCCATAAAAGAAAATGACCTAACATCAATTTACATGTACGGTTCCAATCATTCCTGCACCTTTGTGAGGACCACACCAGTATGTGTAGTCACCTGCTGTAGGAAATTCAACATCGAACTCTTCACCAGGCATCATTGCGAGAGCTTCGTGACTGAGCTCATCATGATCTTCAACGACTACATTATGAGGAGGAAGCATATTATTAACAAAATGAACTGAATCACCAGCATTGATTGTTACCTCAGCGGGTTCAAAGACCAAGTTACCATCGTAACCCATCTGTACGTCTACTGCCCATGCAGGAGCAGCGAGGAAAAGTGTAGCTAGAAATGCGAAGAAAACTCTCATAGTAGAATTGCTCCGATAATAAAACCTTTAGCGAATGATAGACACAACATCTGATAGTCAGTCAAGTTCAACTTGTCCTGAATCCTTCGTGCCATTCTTTTGTCCCACTCTTTTACATTGTGGGCAATCTTTTTTACTTTATTCATGTAGAAAAATCATGAGTGAATATTTATCAGGCAGGGTAGTCCCATTTGGTGATCTCCTGACATTTTTCTTCAGGTCCCCAAGTGCCTTCAGGATATGTATACGGGATTGTATTTACGGGACAGGAGTCTCCAACACAGAGTAAATTGTCAACAATTCTCCAAGACTCAAGCACCTCTTCCGAATGTACAAAGTGACTCTGGTCACCATTCAATGCATCATAAAACAACTTCACATATCCGTCAATAGCACCAGCAGGATACCAGTGAGTTAAGGTAGCGGACTCAACTCTATCCTGAAGACCAGGAGACTTAATGTCCATACGAATATCCAAATGTGGATTAGGTTGAAGTCGCATAACAATTCTATCATTCTGATGGTGTCCATCGAATAGAATTTGTGGAGGTGCTTTCAACTTAATGACCACCTCAGCACACTGATAAGGTAATTTCTTACCAGTCATGAAGTTAAAAGGAACTCCCTCCCAACGCCAGTTATCGATGAATAAAGTACCAGCAACGTAGGTAGGAGTGTTACTCCCAGGATCAACGCCCTCTTCACTACGGTAAGATTCATATTGTCCACAGATCAGTTCCTCCCCAAGACGAGTAGCAGATAATACTTTAACTTTTTCCCTACGAATCTCCTTTGCATTGTTTTTACAAGGAGGTTCCATTGCAATCAGTGCCAAGATTTGCATCAGATGGTTCTGAAGCATGTCCCTGACCGCACCAGCGGTCTCATAGTATTGGGCCCTGCCTTCACATCCAATAGTTTCACTGGCATATATTTGAACTTCTTCTATGTAAGACCTGTTCCATAGTGGTTCAAGAAGTACATTAGAAAACCTAGAGGTAAGGATATTGTTAACAGTATCTTTACCGAGATAATGGTCAATGCGATATACTTGTTTCTCGCGTAGATATCTCCCAACCATATGCTGTAGATGATTAGCAGATTCATAATCGTGCCCAAAGGGTTTTTCAATAACCAAACGGGATGTTTCTGGGTCATCTAAGTGTCCTGCCTGCGTAAGGTTTGCGATTGCATCACCAAATCTTTCTGGAGGAACTGATAGGAAATAAGTTGACTCCTCACCAATAGGAATCTGTTTTAAAGAATCAGGGTCACTCAGATCACATGAAATATAATCCATTTTCTGAGAGAACTCGCCTGGATACTCTCTACCTAGAGAATCTAACCAAGATTGTCTTGAGTGTTGAGTCCTAGAGGCACCAATGATCTTCAGATCCCTATCAAGGAGACCCATCGTGTCTAGTTGACACAATGATGGTATTAGTTTTCTTCGGCACAGGTCTCCTGTTGCACCGAATATTACTAGTGTTTTCATTTTATCGGACATCATGTCCACCAAACATTGCTCTCATTCCATTGAGAACTCGGTTAGCAAAGTTACCTAATCTTCTTGAGTTGAACCTTTCATATAGTGCCGCAGTAATAACAGGAGCGGGTACACCAAGATCCACAGCGGCGTTAACAGTCCAACGACCCTCGCCAGAATCAGAGACACCCCCATCGAACTTAGATAGTTCACCATCACGCCGTAGAACATCAGCGGTAAGGTCAAGTAACCAGCTACCAACAACAGA
>CEVG01001670.1_pt1 | contig 14748 bp, 16 predicted proteins | sample 356511 | NCBI WGS metagenome assembly CEVG01 (sample SAMEA2623426, study PRJEB7988) | marine metagenome | biome: marine biome (ENVO:00000447); feature: surface water layer (ENVO:00002042); material: "saline water (ENVO:00002010), including plankton (ENVO:xxxxxxxx)" | depth 5 m | reverse complement strand
TCTAAGTTCCAAGCAATGTCAATTTGTGTATATCCATGTGAGGTTTCAATATCAAATGTTGATTCTCCATCTCCTCCAATAATAGCAGATAATTCCATCTCTTGTAAGCACCCATAATGAATCATGTCTAAATCGGAACCACTAAACAATTCTTGGGGAACAACTACAAACTCGCCTGTATCTTCATTTAACACAGATGCTTCCCAATCCCAAATAAATTTCCCACCAAATTCAGTTTCAGCAGCAAATCCAAGAAAATCTTTAATTTCCTCTTTATTATCTTCAGTTAAATTAGTAATAGGGACTTCATCGTAATCATCTCCTGATAAAAACGAAACATATTCGTGGACTCCTAAATACAAACCTTCGGCTCCATCATGAATGTAATTCCAATTATCTGGGTCATCCATAGGTTCATTACCACTCCAAACCCACCATTCTCCGTAGGCATCAGTAAGTATTTTATCGGCAATCTCTTCGCCTTCATATCCTTCAGACCTGAATCCCATCATAGACATACGAGCAGGAATCACTACCATTTGGTTGCAAACATCACAACATCTTCCTGTATCTGAAACTGGAGCGGGGTTGTGTCCATAACGACCCACATCATCTCCACAAAAGCAGCAAGCATTATCAGACATATTTATCACTCGGTTGTTTCAGGTTCTTCTTCTGGCTCTTCGGGTTCCTCTGATGCAGTATCAGAAAATCTCTTGGCAACCAAAAATCCTGAAACAACACCCGCAACAAGTAGTGCCATCTTGGTGTAGCGGTTGGAATCTCCTTGTCCAAATTCTTGGGCTTTCATGGTTTCAGCCGAGCCATACCATTGTGGAACACCTTGTCCGAAAGTAGAGGAATCTTCGCCATAGGAGTTAGGGTAGAATCCATCATCAATAGCGGGCATACCAACTCCAGTAGGTAGTTCTTCTGCACTACCATACCATTGTGGAACACCTTGTCCAGAAATTGAAGCGGAGTTTTCTCCCATACCGTTGTAGGCTTCTTCGGCAGAGCCATACCAAACAGGAACACCTTGGTTAGAAACAGATGCCGAGTTTTCACCAAAGCCATCAGTAAGTGGTCCAGTGTAATCTCCTAATCCTTCTGCTCTCCATGTTCCGCTTTCACGACCCATTAAATCCTTAATATAATCTGATGCTTGAGAACGAGTCATGCTTTCGTCTACATCTCCACCGAGGTCCTTAATCTTCCAGATTTGTCGGTCGCTAATGGGGTCAGAGTAAGCATTAAATTCTTCGGCTTGGTATCCCATAGGTGTAGAATCCCAGTTGCCAACGGCTTGTCCCAAAACTGAACCATCGGTGCCGTAAATAACTTCGGCTTCCATAACCATTGGTCCTTTGGAGTTGCTTCCGTAATATTCGGGAACACCATATCCACTACCTGCGGCGGAATCTTGAGTGAAATCTCCGACTGTGTGGTTGAAGTTGAAGCCTTCTGCCTCAAAGTAGTTTTCTACATCGGCACCTGTATCGGCAACTTCGTAGCCTTCAGGAGTAGCCTCGGGTGTTGCCACATAATCTTCGGGATTAACATCATTGTAAGAGGAAGGTGTGGCTTCTTCTGCCGCATAGTTTTCAGCAGAGGATTCTTCAGTTTCAATACCTGCAGTGGTGTTGATGGTGGAAATAACTTCATCTTGATTGTAAAGCAAATCTCCGACACCAAAAGTTCCGGGGCTCAAATCTCCTGCTTCTGCAGCGGTGGAAATAGCCTCGTAAGATTCTCCGACACCATTTAGCATGGTATAACTGCCGGGAATGGAATATCCAGTTCTTTCACCACGAATATAAGTTCTAATTTCTTGGTTAGCCAAACGGTCTAATCCCAAGACACGACCCATGGTGACTTCACCAGAGTCCTCAACACGAGTTCCAATTCTTTGAGGTCTGTAGCCGTGATTATCTGTTTCTCCCATGTAGTAGAACAAAGCACAAGGATAGAAACGAGATTTGTCAGCATCGTCCATTCCTGAATATTGTTCTGGAGTTACAATAAAAGAGTAAGGATAAAAGTTCACGGCAGAGTCAAAATCTCCTGCGTGACCCCAATAATCATCGGATGTGACCAATAGCATTTCTGTAGCGACATTTTGTGGCATATCAAATTCTCCTTAACATTGTTTCAAACCCGCCCGATTTTGGCACTGCTTTTACTTCAGTGTCAGAAACACGGCTTATAATATGTGTATTTCTCCAGACACTTAAGTTTTTCGTCATACCAGTCATACTATCAATATAACCAGAATCAACATCAGGGGCGAGTGAGAGTTGGCCTTCACGACCATTTATATTTTCGGAAACTGAATTACGACTCAAATCTCCGAAGCGGTTATCACCTTGGTAGGGTGATTCAACTTCCTTGAAATCCACTGCTTGTGGGGGAACCATGGAAACCAAGTAAGGGTAATTGTGGTTCACTTCAGGAGGAACCAAAGGTGGAACATCTCTACCCGAGTAATCAATTCCTGTGGTTGCAGTAGTAGCATTATCTAAGGAACGAGGGAAATTGTTCTTTCTTTGCTTGAATGGGTCAGTGGAAACTGCGTATTCCAAGTATGACTTTCCTTGACCGGGTGCCATAGCGTTGAAAACACGATTGTTTTCTTCCGCCTCATATTGAACCATGGCTTCATCACTTAGAGTGAATCCATTATCGTAAGGATTGATATAACGAGGTTGAACATCAGAAACTCCGGGTCCAAATGGGTCGGTATTAACAATCATGTTAGTGGATTGTAGGTCCAAAAATTTGTAGCCCATAAATGATTCGGAAAGAGAATCAGGAATAACATCTACGGTGACTCCTGAACGCTCCACTTGAATCTGTTCTAAATCTGCGTAGGTAAATTGGTCAGCACCAAATACCTTTTGTTTAACTCCAAATGGGTTGAGAATTCCAATGGCTGCAACAACTAATGCACCCAATCCGAACATACCCATTGGTGAACGAAGCCAACTCATGTAATTATATTCCTCCGTTTTGATATTTAAGTTTAATCAATAATCCTCTTCCATGGCTTGTGAATCTACTAAAGCATTTTTATCCAATTGAGATAATTTTGGGGCAGTGATAGCGGAAGCCACTACGGATTCTACATAGTCCATTACAGCATCATGTTCTCCCCAGACATCTTGGGAAATTGGTAATGGTGATGGTCGGTATAACTCCATGCCTACTGGAACTGCTTGGCTGGTCCATTCAGGAGGGGTCATACTCATACGAGATTCTATGGAAAGTTCATCTTCAATGTGAAGTGTAGATTGCGGATTAACTTGTTGATGATAATAAGACTCGGCTGAAAATTCTTGGGTCTTTGCCCAATCTGCATCATGAGAAACGAAAATCAAAGCGGTCTTCTTTTCTTCGGTAGTCCAATTATTAGGGTGGAGCGCATCTGGGGGCCATTGAACCAAAACTGTAGTAGGATAAACTCTTACTACTCGCCCCAAAGTTAAACCGCCTCCATCACTGGTGGGTCTACTAACATTGACTACATCCCCGGGTCGCCAAGATTGTCCATCGGGAGCCAAAGGATTTTCCATAACTGTAGTTCCAACTTCACGGAAAGTAGAAACAGGATATACCAAAGAATTAACTTCGCTTAACACTTGATTCCAAAGTTGTTGTTGCGTCAAAAAATCGGTATTTTCTAATAATTGTTCCGAATAAACTCCTTCAGCACTATCAGAATTAATTTGAATAACGATACCTAATTTATTAGAAGCATCAGAAGAAACTTGTTGTGTTCCAATTCCCGTGCTAAATCCCGTCCAAACTCCTGTGGGGATATATTGAATTAAAGTATATGGTCCAATTTTTTCTTTCTTAAATTCCGTCCAACCTGAACTGGTCCATCGGCGGGGCTCTAAATTTACACCTAATGGTCTTAAGCCACGAACCACAGAAATTAAACTCAAATTAATCCTCTCCTTGCGATAAATTGCTCTCTGGATTTGGCACGAGCATTTTCAATAGCCGTGAAATTGGTAATAGGCAAATCTACTTTCAAGTCCACAATGGCTAAGGGTAGAGGCTTATCCACATAAATTTTGGGCTGTGGTTGATTTTCAAAACTAATTTCTACTGGCATGGTGACTGGTGCTTCAAAGACCTTTTTGCCTACCCAATCGTTGGCTTGGTCTTTCCAGTTAGCATTACTGCCATTGTAGATTAAATCTTGGTATCTTTCAGTAGAACGGCGACCATCGCTCCAAATTACTTCGGCACCATCCCAATGAGTATCATAAATAATGCCCTTATCCGTGAAATCAGCAATAGCGATAGAAGTCACTAAATCTCCGGGTCGGAAATCACGCATGATTATGGTTTAGTGCTGTTGCTATTTGAATATTCACTTGGAACCATTGGTCTTGCCCATGTAATAAACCGAACCAATCATGATTCCGCCTAAAATTGCATAGCCCAAATTTTCTCTAATCCAATCATTGAAAGCCGAAGCCAGATTCTTGGCTATGTCTAATCCAGTAGGTGCTTCAGGTTGAACTTGCATACCGGGAATGTTTTCTTGTTGTTCCGTCATTTCTGGCTCTTCTTCTTCGGCAGAAAATTCTTGGGATTCAATGCCTAATTCAGCATCATTATAGTTAGTCATAGGGATAGAATCTCCAAATGCTCCCGAATAAATGGTAAATCCATCTTCCATAGCCATAACGGTATCTCGGGGGTTAGGTGGGTTCATACCAGCACTCCAAATGTTTTGGGTATCACGGGTCACGAAATTATTTTGCATTCTGGTCATTTTTTATCCCTCAAACGGTGGTATATACTTGGTCATCAGCAGGTCGCCATGACGCTAACGGATTGTAAGAAACCGAATAATAATCTGGGAATTGATATTGTGGACGAGCATCGTTGGCTACATCGTAAAGTCCAATTCCATGTGGTTGATGAGAAGAAGCATAACTACCATCATAATAACGGGGGTTAGTGGGCATAGAATCCATATTATTAGGAACTGAAAATGGTGAATAATAAGGTCCATATTTTTGAGGAGTCAAATCATTCCAAGGTTGCATAAAAACATAATTATCGTTAGCACCTACACCTTCTGCACCCATAATATCTTCTGCACCCTCTACAATTGTGGGGTTCAAACGGGCTAACTCACCATCTGATGCAGCATGAACATCTTGGTTCATTTCGGAACGAAAAGCAGTTTTCTTTTTCTTGCCACAACCGCATCCGCCTTGGGCTTCTTTGGTTTCAGTTTCTTCTTCCGAAGTTTCCTTATTTTTAAGGTGTGATTGCATGATAATTACTGCTGCTGACAATAAAAATCCGCCCGCAAATGGAATCAACTTATAGGACTTCATCAAACACGGCCTCCAGTGATTAAACTGGTCATGTTGCTAACAGTCACGGGAGGAACTCCTCCATAAAGTTCGTTTAGAAGAATGTTGTCTTTTTCACGAACAGTCATATTTTGGGCAACCATGCCGCTAAATGCCATTCTCATTTCATCCCATGGGACTCCTGTATCCAAGGCTTTAGATTGAAAGTTAGGTAGGTTTTCTATACCAAATTCTTCCTCTTCAGATTCTTTGACAGTAGATGCAACTTCAGAAGTTTCTGGAGTTCTTTCGGGAGCAGTGACTTGGAAATACTTCAAAATTCCTACCATAAGCATGGCAACACCGCCAACTGCAAAACCAGCCATTAGTTTTTCATTCATAATTTCACCTCTTGCCTCTTCTTTCTCTGCTCTGGGCTGGAACGAAGGGATAACCTACAATTCCTGCTGGATTAACGAATCCTCCACGAGCCTTAGCACCCAATGAGCGTTCTGCTAATTCGGTGTCTGGAACTGGTCCAACTGCTGGAGTTCCCATGCCTCTCTCTTGATACCATGCGGCTCCAGAGTTAGCGTAGCGGGTAGTGTGTCCTCCTGATTTAGTCCAAGAGCCTGTGCGGTCGCCATTTTGATAAACTTGAGAACGACCGTATCCACCGACACGACCTTCTGAATATCGGCGGGGTCCAGACTTGGTTCCACGGGTCTTACCACGAACCTTGGGAGAGGCTCGCTTTTGCTTGACACCGAAGTGTTTGTAAATCTTGGTCCCTTCTTCAATGCCATACTTAGAAACTAAGCGTTGAATAATAGTGAGGTGACGACCATTCTTATCTCTTTTACGAGCCCCAGAAAGTGCGGAACTTAAGGTAGATGGTCCTTCATACTCGGCAGCATACAATTTCTTGGCTGCACGGCGAGCGTAATCTTCAGCATCATCATAATCTTCGCCTTCATCAATGAATTCATCCATGATAAAATCGGTGGCGGTGTTATCTTGAACTGAAATATAAGCATCTTCATCAAACATTACATCAGGACCTTCTGCCATAAAGGAATCAATATCAAAACCAGAATCATGGCTAACATAGCCTGTGTTATCTGGTGTTTCCGAAGGACCAACGGGTGTGTAATAATCGTGGGGAACATGACTGTGGGTTTCGCCCTCTGCACGAGCGAAAACATTCTGATGACCTGATGAGTTAAGAGAAGCGGAATCAAAATCTCCCGAACCCCAAGTAGAGGTCAGTTGATTGGTTGATAGTCCAACATCACTTAGAGAGCCTGAGCCAAAACCACCTGCATATTGAGTTTCAAAAATTTCAGCATCAAAATCTTCATCATCTTCAAGTAGAATCATGTTGCCTTCTTTATCATCAGCCCATGTTCCTATTCTGCCGAAGGAATCTGCAATAGCATCAAGAGCATTTTCATATAAACGAACACTACTATTTCGCAACGCATCAATGAGTTCTCGGGCATTGAATGTAATATCGCCATCAGCCATAAGAATCTTTTCTTCGTTTTGATATTTAAATTTATGGGGACAGGTCTAATTTCCAACCATACCAATATTTGCCAGACATCCTATCCCAAAGTAAATACCAATTAAAAATATAGAGGTCAGCACAATGCTCACAATCAATATGTGGTTTGGTGTCTTCTTGTTTCAAGTCGCCCACAATTGTTCCATTACCACAGGGACAAAGGCGGGTTTCACTCGGCATCTAAATCATCACCATCGGCTTCGGCTTCTGCCTCGGCTTCAAGTGCATCACAAACTTCATTAAAATCTTCGGTATGGAGAGCATCATCAACATCGGATGTGACTAAACCATATCCTGTGCCAGTAATAACACTCACAAAGAATGGTAAAACATGATAAAAGGAACTTAGGTGTGTTCCTGTGTATCGGGAATAACCGAACAGTAAGGCTGAAAGAACGGTTCCCGCACTAACACCAGTTAGAATTCCTTTTGAAACTCGGGATTGATGCTTGGTTCGTAGATAACTCGCCAAACCTGCATCACACAAACTTTGCGCTTCTGCTTTGTAGCGAGATTTCATGGATTATGCCTCCGCTTAAACTACGGAAGCACCCTGCACATCTTTCTTTAGTCCCAATGGGTCAAATCCGACCAATACTGCGACACCAAGTAGTGTGACGAGTGCGCCACCAACTTGTAGAAGTGTGATTCCTCCAACGAGAGGAGTTGTAAAGATTCCTGCAGTGCCACCGACAGCAGCCATAAGACCTACGATTACCAAAGAACCGCCAACAATCATCTTCATCATTTTTACTCACCCACCATCATGGAGTCAGAACCGCCGAAGCAACACTTCATAAGCATACAAGCACCGCCGACTGTTGCGACTACGCCCAATGCCTTGAGTGGTGTTACACCCATAAACAAGTTCATGCTACCAAATTCATCTCTGCTAAAGAATGGAACTAAATTAAATTGGTGGATACCAATAAGAACCATAGTCGTGCCGAGAACAATCTGTCCAGTTTTTCCAGTTGTCCAATTACATAGTTTGTCAATCATTTTTTTCACCTTACTTACTCATTCCTACTGTGCGTCCGTTGAAGTTTGCAACTCCTCCGACCTTGCTGGTGCTGTTGAGCATACCGCCCATGTCTGCACCACGGATTGGTGGAGCCACATATTGTGCTTCAACCTTGATAGGCTTAACGGGGCCTACAAGTTTGCTCACATTAGGAATCTTGGGTTGTGTAGATGCTGGCATAACCGGCAACTCACGAACAGGAATTTGTTGTGGGGTCACTGGGACAACAACTTCAGGTCCTGCCTTGAAGAATTGACGAGGGTTAGTTGGGCGGATGCCTACTGCCTCTGCCTCAAATACCGGGTCGCCACCAGTGTTAGCCTGTGGTTGGTGAGCGTTAATTTGACCCATTAATTTTTCGGGCTTAACTCTTTCCAACTGGGAAACATCTGGACCTGAATCAAAGTTATACAATTCAAGCGGGGAAGTGGGTCGCAAATATTGACCCTCTGGGGATAGACCATCCCAAGTCAAATCATAATCAGCAAGGTTGTAATCTTGCGACAGATAGGATTGGTCCAGTGAAATAGCGGGGGCGGAAACAGGTGTTGGAGCAGGTCTTGGTCCATTTGGAACAATACCTTGTCCATATCCGCCACCCATTAGAGTTTCATATTCGCTCATAGGCTTGGATTCAGGAATTGCAATTTGAGGCATATTGATTACAGGTGCCGCAGGGCGAGGTCCAACTTGAGTTAGTCCTTGTGTAATCAATTCACGAGCATTATGCGCTGGTAGAGTATCTCTGGTCAGGGATACTTCATCAAACGAGGGCATATCTGCCGTGTATGGTAAATCTGGTAGGACAGTTCCTTTTCCGAGCATTCGTGCCATGTTAATCTCTCCGTGTTTTTGCTATTTAAGTTTATTCTCTTTCATCAAGCACTGCTGGCTGCGTAGTATAGAACTCCAACTGCAACAAATCCGCCAATCACAAGAAGGGCGAAGTTTTTCTTAGAATCGTCACTCATGGAATCGGAATCTTCTGAATCTTCATCTCCTTCTGCTCTCATAGTATGGCTACCAACTTGTTCGGCTGCACCAGTTTCCATGTCGGATTCACGGTTGCGTTGTTCCAGAGTATCATCTTTTTCGTCTTGGGATTCAACAGTCATCTCTGAACGGGAGTCAAATGCAGGGTCCATAATTTGAGTAAATGGATTTCCAACATTCGCCATTGAATTTAGATGATATGAACGAGTAGCACCAAAAGTGCTGTCTTCCCAAGGATAATATCCAACGGAAGTATTTACATCAAAGTGAACAGGTCGGTTCATGTGGCTATCTTGAGCAAGCGTCATACATTATGTAATGTTGCTTCCGCTATTTAAGTTTTGGGGAAACAAATTGAACAAATGTTGAAAACCACTTAAGCACCAATTTATACAAAACCAGTTTTTGGTTGCCTCTTTTTTAGCAAAACGGAAAGTTAATGTTAAGTGATTAATCGGGACATAATAGTAGTATTTATTATTAGTAGAAAATGGTTCAACCGAATTATAACCAGTATTTTTCCAACTACTGTAATAGGCAGGAGTGGAATCCACAGACACGACAAATCCAGCCCCAATTTTTGATTTAGCCACTTTACCATTAGAAGGATTTAACCAAGGCGTTCCTAAAACTAATTGAGCAGTAGACGCTACATCTTTCCATCGCAAACGAGGATAGAACATATAGGTAGAAAGTTTGGGTTTATCGGCTCGGCGGGTAGATGGGGTCAAAGCGGTTTCAGTAGTGCGGTGTTGAAGCCCGACCCAATTATTCTGATAATAGACACACGAAGGGCTACCATCAAATAATGGGACTAAAGGTGGTGTAGTAGGTTCTCCCCAACCATAGAAACTACAGGGTGTCCATGCTAACTTGGTGTTGCCAAGAATCTCCCAATCTCCTGCCACAACTTCCGAATGCTTCACGGTCTTTTTCTGTCCTGAATCTGCCTTCATAACCAAATATGAATCTTTTTTCTGGGATAGAATAATCCAAGGAATAATAACAATGGGTGCATTAGTGGGCGATAATTCTCCCGAAAGTATGTCTTGGGGAAGAAACCCAAATTGTTGATAAAATTCTGGGTCTTGTTGTCGTAGGTCTTCGGGAGCAACTCCATAAGTGGCTATCCAAGGTGCAAGGTCGGATACTAAGGCTACCACTGTGCCTACTGCCAACATGGTAGTGTATTCACACCATCACCTATATGAGCAAAATGAATAGTGTTATTATTAACAACTGTCCAATGGGAATTATGGGTTCTGGCTCGTCATCCCAATGTCGGTGCAAAGTTATCACCTCAAATACGGCGAATTAAAGTGTAAGCAAATCCAGAGGCTATCACTGTTCCTGCAATGGCTAACAAAGGACTACGCTTAGAAGGTCGCTTTTCCTCTAACTTTTCAGGAGTGTATTCGTAATTGGGTTTGCTGGGTTCCAAGTTTTCGGATTGCCATTCGGTAGCACGAGGATTCTTGAGAATTTCAGGTTGAGTGTCTAAGTTAGGATAGAAACTTTCTTTGGCAGGTTCGGTGTTTGCTAAGGGAGTTCCCAGATTTCGGGGAGCGGCGGAAATGGGTTCAGGCTCTAATGCCTTAATGGGTTCAGGGGCCGAAAAACCTTGCAGTGCTTCTACCGAGGAGATTTCTTCTACTGAAGTGGGAATAGCATTAGTATCCATGTGGGCTCCAGCCGCTTGCACATTGATGTTGTTTCCTTTGTGTTCTACTCGGCGGTCTCCACGAATTTTGTCTACTACAATGTATCCTCTATCACGGAAATATTCGGGGGCATAGGCTACACATTCTCCTTTACGAGCAGCCGCAATACCATTCAGTAATCGTTTCACTACTTTCTTATCAGTTCCGAAACTCAATTGTTCGTCCAAAGCCTTGAGGTCACGATTGTTGATAACATTGTGAACCAGATAAATTGAGGCTTGGGATAGTGCTTCCTTGTTCACACCAGCAGGTCGCTGGCTCACCAGAGTCGCACCATAACCCAATGCTCGCCCTAATTTACACAAGCGCACGATAGGGTCAAAGGAAATTGGTCTTCCCATTTGCGGGATAAAATCCTGACATTCTTCAATAACCGTGTGGATACCTTTTCCTAAATGGGCTTCCAAAAGTGCTTCACAATAGTCTGCAATTAATTCTTGTTGAGTAAGAAGTGGTAATCCTGCAAGTTTAATAACTAAAGATTTATTGGTTTCTCCCAATCTTTTGACTAAGGCTTTCATGTCTACGGATTGTCCAATTGCAGGTTTAAGACCTTCTACTCCGGGCAAATCAGGTAGGTTTCCGTGAGCGTCCAATGCGTCAAAACAAACAAACTGTAATCCTAAACGATTAAACTCTTCCATCATAACCGCAGTAGTCCAAGATTTTCCTGAACCTCTTTTTCCTGTGACGAAAAATACAGAGGAAATTACGGAATCTTCGCCATAGGCAGGTAAATGCAATTGCTTACCCAAGACCACTTGTTGTGGGTCTATCCCGTGTTCACGAATAAATTCGCTCATACTATCTCTTCAGCCTTTTTGTTATTTAACTGTTGTGCTTAATCATAATCACCATCTGGGTGGGTCAAACGACAAAGTTCGGCAAATGTTCCTGCCAAGGCAATCATACCATCGGCTCGGTCGGGAGCCAACATAACAGATTTGAAATATTCTCCCATTTCTACGCCCGAATGAGGCCAATATGGAATTGAAGGTCTATTGCCACCTCTGACTTCACAAGGTAATGTGACTCCGTTTAATTTAGTCCAAGCATATTCACATTGCAATCTCATAGTTCCGGGGAAATAGGTCCAATCTCCAAGTTTAAGTTCAATGCTTTCTCCTCTGGCTAATCCTCCTCCGTAACTTTGTTTGGGCTTGTAATATCCACCCTTGAAAAGATTGCTTCCGGGTGTTAATCGTGAACCGCCACCGCCCCAATCTCCTGCTCTACCTTGTCCGCTTCTACCACCTGCGGGGTTTCGCATTACGCCTCCGAAATAAGGAATGGCTTGTTCGGGTCGGTTTTGTTCTGCCAAGCCCACATAAAATACGGGTCCGTATCCTCGTAGGAACATATCTAATGGTTGTTTAGTGATTTTTTCTCGGCTTTGCCAATGTTGTCGCATCCAATCATAACAAGTGTTGGTGAAAATAATAGTCACTGCACGGTCAATAGGAACCATTTTACCATCTGGGTCTGGAACTCCGCCTTGCATTCTTAGGGCTGCTTTCCGACAACCCGAACTTTGGTTTCCTGCTTGGCTGGGTGTGGGAACAAAGGCTTGAGAATTGCTACCCAATAAATATTCAATGGCTCCATCATAGTCGTTAGAGGGACCGGGCCAATCCATGTGTCCTGCATTATCATAACTAAAGAGTCCAAAATAAGAACTTGTGGCACGACATTGTTCTACGGCAATAGCGGCTAATGCTCGGGCAAGGTCGGATTTCATGAGAGTGATACCTTTCCATGTTCCTGCTACATCTGCCATACCTTCACTACGGTCCATAATCAATTGCACATAAGTTCGGTCAGTTTCTTCGGTATCAATAGCGGGCATCATAGCAATGGCTTGGGCTTCTCCTGCTCCAATCGCCAATGCAGGGTTTGGTCCGGCGGTAGATGGGACCAGTTCACCCAAAGATTGACCCATAATAAATCCTGTTTGTCCTTGTGGTGTTTCCGCAGGAATCTGGTCCAATTCCTTGATAAAATCTGCCATGCCCTCAAAAAAGGCTTTAGCCGCATTAACGAATTCAATTTCCTTGGCATCGCCCTTGGGTTGTTGCACTCTTTCCGTAGTAATCCATGGGTTATCATCAAAACCGCCTGATTGTCCGCTCATTATATCACCTCAAAATTTGTAATCTCCGCCTTGTAGAGAATTGGCTCTAAATCTCAACAACCACTGTCGCCAACCGGGTGGAATCGTTACCTCGGTATTACCTTGTTCTTGGGAGGTAAGAACATCTTTCGTGGTTTTTCTCTCGTGTTCTACTGCACCTTCTAAATATCCTTCGGTAAGTGTAGATGAACGAGAGGGAGTCATGCTAAGAGTATTGTTTTCAGTATTAATCAAACTGGCATCGGAACGCAGGGCTCCCAAACTTTGATAATAACGAATGGCTGCATACCCCGGATAATAGGTATCATTTTGCAATGCTTCAATCAGATTTGAAGCCGTGCCTCGGTTTTCAGCCGCACTACCAATTTCAGAGATTGCTTCGCAAGTTCTACAAATGTAATATCGGTCTACTAATCCAGATTGAGGGGCTTCCACTTCGTCTACCATGTCTAAAATGTGGGTGCCGTCTTTTCTCCACCTACTGCCTCCGACACGACCTCTGACAATATCTTTCAAAGAACGATTAACATTGCCTTGCATATCTTGAGCAATCTGAGCGGAAATTTGGTTACCCGAGAGCCAACAGAAATCATATCCAGTTTCAGAATCATACTCATAATCGTTGGGTTTCTGATTGGAAATCATCCAAGCCATGGAAGCATTCAAGATTCTTTCAGGTTGGGATACAACTTGGAAACTTCCCGAACTTTTACTAAATTCGTAGCCGGGAACTTTGGTCCAGCGTGGACCTTCTGTGCCATCAGTATATCTAACTAATGGTGAAGCATCTGCCCAACCTACACCTGCTTCTACCCAGCACATTGCAGATTTGCCTTCTGTGACTACGAAACGATAGTTGTTATTACGAGTTCCCGAATAAGGAATGCCAGTAAAATCACTATTGGTAGCAGGATTATTAGTGGGGTTAGCAATACGAGTTAAAACTTGTGGAGATTCAAAGGTGGTTTGCGCTTCTCTTTGTCCATCTACGGTATTGGAAATTTGTGGGGCTCCAGCGACTACACCTGCGCTTAATGTGATTTGATTACCAGTCTCGTTGATAGCCACAACTGAAGTGGCTAATTCAATACCGGGTCCATTGATATAATCTCCAATTTGAACCCGATTCGCAGGAGTGACTGATAACACCGTATCGCCTAAATTATAGGTTGCTGTAGTTAGAACTTGATTATCTTCTAACTCATCTTCATTTTGAGGCTCGTTATTGTCCGTAGTAGTATTGTTTTGCAACCACTGTTGTTCAAATTCTAAGATACCGTCTTCATTGGGACAGGTAAATGATGGTGGCTCTCTACCACCACCGGGCGGTGGTTGGGATTGTGGATTGAAACTATATGGCACAATATCACCCATATAAACTTGGGGCAATTCAATCCTTTTATTGAATCTTTCAGTTTTATCCGAAGGTGATTTCATCACAATGCTCCACTGGGCTTTGCCTCCATAAGATTGTTCATTAACGCTACCATCTGGATTGATACCCGAGGAATCACTGGGCATCATAGGACTTTGAACATTGTTCTTGAGGGGTTGGCTATTTACAATATGATACAGCATTGGTGGGGTCAGCAGACCGCTTGGGTGTGAGTAGATATATGATGGGTCGCCATCTGCACCACAAGTGGGGCAGTAATCAATAAAATTGCCTTCTCTATCTATTAAGGGTTGGAAATCGTCTTGGTTGTTAATACCCGTCCCGGGCATGGACCAACGAATTTCTTTGTGAATAGGATTTTTACAAATTTTTAACACTTCATAAGTAAAGGCTTGCCGACATTGTGAAAGTGGAATACTACAAGGGAAAGCATTTTTGAATCTGGCAGCCTGTAGTTCCTCTAATTGTGTGGCGAAATTTTGGGCTTCATCAATTTCAAAAGCCGTATATTTTTGCTCTACCCGCTCACGATTTTCTTCTTTAAGGGCTCCTCGGTAATAAATACCTTGGTCGCCTTGTGTGATATTACTACCTA
>CEVG01018584.1_pt1 | contig 14756 bp, 7 predicted proteins | sample 356511 | NCBI WGS metagenome assembly CEVG01 (sample SAMEA2623426, study PRJEB7988) | marine metagenome | biome: marine biome (ENVO:00000447); feature: surface water layer (ENVO:00002042); material: "saline water (ENVO:00002010), including plankton (ENVO:xxxxxxxx)" | depth 5 m | reverse complement strand
GTGCTTGCTGTTCTTGCTACACCAGCAAATGGGCCTGTCTTGATGCCAACGGCAAACTTACGGCCTGCTGGAACTTGGGAAGCGTAGTCCGCGCCGGACTGGTTCAGTCTGTCATCGGTGCCAAGGAATGTTTCGGCGATGTCCTCTTCGTCCGCCGCGTCAACTTGCTTTGCGCCTTTGTATGTATTCGTGTTCTGGTGGTTTGGCTCGTGGAAGCTGACCTCTTCGGGTGCGTCTGCCGCCATCAGCTTGCCTTCTCTGAAAGCAACCTTAATGCGTGGCTCAAATAGTTCTACAATTTCCCTCTTGGCCTCGCCAAAGCTGTCAAACTGGTACGTTACATCAAGGTCATCACTGACAATTTCAAAAATTCCGTCTTCAGTTTTTTCTATTCGGCCAATTTTTTGGCCAAGAAAACCAAGGTCAAACCCTTCGTCCTCTGTTCCTGTGAACGAGAAATGGTTTTCTAGGTCAACCTCAACCCCACGATGCTTGATGACCATAGGCATACGCTTTGCCCGTGGCTTCGTCTTAGGCTTCTCGTGAGAAACCTTAGCGGCTTCAGCTTTAATTTGCGCAAGCTCTTCGTCAAGTCGCGCCGGGTCTCCATGCTCTTGGAACCTAGCAACAGCGTCTTGGTATGCTAGAGAAACCTTATTTGCATCTGCATATTGCTGGCTTGCTTTGTCGGCGGCGACCTTTGCTACAGCCTTATCCTCTGGCGTTGGCGTATCCCCAGCTTCATCAGCTAGGTCTGCCACTTCTTTCTTCATGTCTTCAATTTTGCCTGCGTTCTTTGCAAGCTCAAGCTCAACCAGACCCTTCTTGATGACCTTTCGGTCTTTCCACATTTCTGGATAGTCTGCTTTTAATTCCTTCTTCTTGGCCTGTACTGCACGCTCCATAGCCAAAATCTGTACAGGCTTTGCTTTTGCGTCCTTCATTCTTTGAAGCTCGCGTGATGCGTTTCTGTACTCGCGATATTTAACCTCGAACTGTGCTTTGTCGGAACCACGGAAGTTTTCTACATCCCGTGCTTTTATTTCTAGGTCTGTGCTTTGTGTCAGTAGCTTGCGCTGTGCCAGCAAGTCCTCTACTAAATCTTCAACTGTCGTGCCACGCTGATTTTCCGGGACATCCTCTGCCCGCGCAAACAAGCGGTTTGTATTCGGGTCGGCAAAAACTTTATCGCCCCCAGAAAACGCATTGAAGCCAGAAGGTGTTTCTGTTTCACTGCCGGGTGATGCGAGAACACGCTCGTAAAGTATGCCGTCAATAACCTCATGGTTTGGTATCTCTTTGATACCTTGTGCTGTTATGACTTTTATCTTTGCTCTGCCTACACGAGGAGTATCAAGACGAACCTTGCCAGCCGTTGTCCTCTTCAGGGCTTCTCCAGTTAAAGGAACTGCACGCCTCAAGACGAACACGGAACCATCAGTTCTTTTACTGCCGGACAGTGCTTTGTATCCTGTTACGTTCTTTGGGTACTGGCCCTTGATTGCTATTGGGTCGCCCAGTTCCATTTCCTGTGGACGGAAGCTGGCTTTTGCCAGTTCCACATTTGGGATAATCCCTTCTTCAACCAACAACGCTCTGATTTCTGTAGCGTCCTCTGTCGGGTCAATGCCTTTCAGAACCTTGCGAGCTTGGTCAATCTTTTGTACGGCTTCAGCGTTTATGCCTTCGTGTACAGTTTCACCATCAACGGTTCTCTTGTTGTATTTTAGTGGGTCACGCCGCATAGCGTTTGTGGCATTTTCTAACTTAGCTTCATCGGATGCCCGATACGCGGCTTCTCGACCAGTCATGGTCACTCCGTCCCTCTTTAGGGCGGAGATAAGTTTCCCATAATACTTGTAGTCACCCTTGCCTTTTTTGGCTGGCGAAATAATTGATTGTGTCTTACCCAGTCTGTGGCCAGAGTATTCCTTGCCGTTTACTGTGATTGTGCCAAAGCTCTCTACGCTACGACCTTCATGCGCACCATCGCGGAACGGATTGATGCCGTCAGCTTTCTTTTGCTTCAGATTAGCAATGAACTGGTTTGCAAACATTTGTATCGCGGCTTTATTCCAGCCTTGAGAGCGTCCATCTGCTTCCAATATCTTCATTGCCTCTTGCAGAGCCTTTCGCTCTGAAGGAGTAAAGTCGTCAAGTTTTGGCAGTTCAATTCTGCTGGTCTCAATACGGTCTAAGGTATCAAGCTCGCCACGCATGTGACGATGAAGAACCTCGACTAGCTCATCGCCATAGTTGGCGCGAATAAAATCAAAGTAATCATCGACAGAGCGACCAAGACCAATCCCTTCCACAACTTGGTTTAGGATTGATGGTGCGTTGTCGATAACAAAATCGTTGTAAACATCCAGAGCTAGGTCTTCTACCCCCGGCTCCATGTCCAAGCTCTTTATGATAGAGCGCATTGCGCCCATGATGTAAACCTCTGGCTTGTCTACGCCACCCATCATGTCTATAGCTTCTTGAACGTAACTTGCCGCGTGAAGTCGTTTTACTTTTTCTGTAGCAAACTGCGCTCGTATAATTCTGGCTTCTGCCCTTGTAACACCGCTTGTCAGTGCGCGGAGTTCTCTGCGCATTTCCTTCTTGTCAAAGCTAAGTGCCTCCAAGAATGAAAGTGTTTCAGCCTCCGTCTTGGCTGTTTCTACAGCACCGTCTTCAAGTGTCTTTTCAACAGCGGGCGGAGCTTCAGGTTCGAGAACTTCTTCTGCCGCTTCAGCAAGTTGTACCTCTGCACCCTCTTCCACCATTTGCGCTGGGGTATCTGTGACATCATCAACCACATCGTTGGCCATTCTGGACAACGCATTTTCTGCGGCTGTTACGCGAGCACCAGCTTGCTTAACATCTTTCCTTAGCTGTGCTCTAGTCTTGATAAGGTCTGAGAGTTCGGCAGTCTCATCTTCCCCGATGGTGCCTCGTCTTGCCTTTGCCTGAAGGTTTTTGATTGCTCTGTGTGCTTCGTCTCGTTTTGCGAGAGCGTTGTCGTACATTTCTTTGGCGTTGGACAACTCTGCTTCTGCCGCTGTCCTCGGTGCTGTGGTCTGTGCCGCCTCAGATGTATCAACAACTGTTTCAAATCCCTCTCCCGATACGTTTCGTGGCCCCGGAGGTGCTTCAGTTATCTGCCTATCCGGGCCTAATGTTGGGTCGTCTAATCCACGGGCCGCACGCTGTTGTTGAACAGCATCAGCGTCCGCCTCATCGCGCACGGTAAAGCCTTCCCCTCTGTCACGAGGATTGGCTGGGACAACTCCTGTTTGTGGCTCTCTGCCAAGGAGGCCAGCAACTTCATCTACCGCGCTTTGTACGTCTGGTGGGGGAACATCGTCATTTCTAAAGGCTCCAGAACGAAGCCAGTTTGAATACCTGTCATACGCCGCCTCAAGACGATTTGCTTTATCCCGGAAGCCCTGTGCGTTAGCTATATTTTCGTCAGCTTTGGTTGGGTCTGTTGCCGCATCTCCACGAGTGGCGTTTATTTGCGCTTTGTCAGCTTGGGAACGAAGGGTTGCTACCTCTGTCGGAACAGTGCGCATCCTTTGATGTTCGGTTCGTAGCTTTATCTGGTCAAATACTTGCTTTACTTGCTCAAAGTCTGGGCTATCTAACCTGACACCCATCATAGTCGCAAACTCTTCCGCTGTTGCGAACTGCCCGCCATCAGCATTGATTGCAGTTTGTAGGTCTGGTCTATTGCCTATGCTAGATAATTCTTCTTGCCCGTTTGCGGCGTTCTTCCGTAACTGCTCGTCATATTCGCCGAACAGACCGTCAAGGTCTCTTTGTGCATCTGCGGCTTCTGCGGCTTCTGCGGCCTTTTGCATTTCTATTTTTTGTAATTCTATGCGGCCTTCAGCTTCGCCAGACTTAATGAAGTCCAGCTTATCTATTCCTGTAAGTTCGCTTGCTTTTCTGCCTGCCGCCGGAGCAAGCCCACCGAGAACGCCACCTAGAACACCGCCTACTGCTCCACCAATTACTCCGGCTCCAGCGGTTCTCATGCCGCTGTATTCGTCTTGGATACCAACCGATATATCTCTGTTTTGTACAAGTGCGTCTGCACCAGCTTCGATTGCACCCGAAGCAACAGCTTCTGAGGCGGCACCTCGTTTTGCGCCTGCCTTTGCCAATTCCATGCCAGTGGCCTTTCGGCCTGCCATAGTCGCGGCTTTGGCGGCGGCTTTCGCGCCTGCGCCACCAAGACCAAAACCAATGAGGTTTACTGGGTCTAGTAGCATCGCTCCAGCGTTTGCCCAGAAGCCTTCCGCTCCTCGGCCACCGTCTTCCCAGAAGTGCGGATTGCTGTCGAACACCATCTGTATTCGACCTAGACGTTCTTTTTGTTCTGTGGAGTATCCTTGTGATGCAATGGCATCAATGCCTGTCATCATCACGTTTGAGTTACGCCAAGTTCTGTCAGACCAAAACTTTTCAATAGCCTCTTCGTCTGAAGAGAATATTGACCCATCTCTTTGATAGTAAAAGTCTTTTACATCTTGGAGGAAGCGACTGTCGGAGAGCATCTCCACAGCTTCCATTTTGGAAAGCCCTTGGGCATAGCCAAGTGGGCCTGATTGTTTTGCTGTCTTCGCCTGATAGCGAGTAACATCTACGGGCTTACGCGACCAACGTGATTTTGAATTGTCCATTTTCGGTACTCCAGTTTCCGATACCTAGAGTTTACCGAAGTTGTGGGGTATTGGTCGTCCCTGTCACATGCACAAGTCTTCGTACTTTGTTGTGTGCTTTCTGTGTTTGGACAGGTCGCCACAGGGGGCGTGTCTAAAAATATTCAAAAGCCAAGCTATCATGTTAGTCATCCGAAAAAGCGCGGGCTTGTATAAGACGAACGAGCTTGCTGTAGAATTTAAGTTCGCCCGGTGAGAAGCTGGCATTTGGTTTGTGTATCCACATACCCTGACCGCCCGGTCTAATCCGCTCTCTCATTTGTGGGTAGCCAATAAGGTTTCTAAGCTGTCTTGCAACCTCACTTACGCTACGGGTGCCTTGATTGTTTACAATCTGCTCTGCCACAGCGAGTAGCTCTGGGTCTCTTTCAAATAAACCGTCCATTGTTTGCGAGACGAATGACATGTTTAGCGTGGTGTCATTCATAGGCTTGAAGTCAAAGTCTTCTGGAAGTCTTGAGCTATCCTCAACACCAAGTGAGCCATAATCTGTGCCTACATCAGATGCTAGGCCAGTGGCTGGGCTAGTGCTTCCGCTTGTTCTTGGTGATGGCCGTACTGTTTTGTGAACCTCTTCAAGGTTCTTCAACTTTTCTTCAAGCATTGCTATTAAAGGTTGACCAGCGTCTGTGCCTCTGTACGTTTGGCCATTTATCGTTACCTGTCCTTCCATGTCGGAGAACAGAGATGACTTGTGGTTGTTGAAGTCTTTCTTCACAGCAGAAATCATGGCTTTGATGTCATCAATGGCCGTTGCATAAGCCGCCGCTTCACCAGTGCCGTTAAACCAAACCGTCCTTCCGTTTACTATTTCATAGCTTCCTGAAGGGGCGTTCTGTAGTGTCTTGCTGATTTCGTCTATAATTTCATTAACAGATGTCTCCAAGTCTTGAGCATACGCTTGCACCGTCTCGCCCGGTGCTATCGTGTATCCCTTTGTTTCAAGACCCTGTTGCACATACGCCTCTGCGTACTCACTACTGGTCATCAACATCCTTGTGTCGCCCATCAAGGCTATAAGCGCATTGGCAAGTGTCTCTGTGCCAATGTTGGGGTCATTCTTTATGAGTTCTTTAGTGTGGGCAATTAGGGTAGACTTGCCAGCTTGCTTAATAATATATTTTTCTGCGATTATCGCTAAGGCCGCAGACGCTACGCCGCCCTCATCGAAGGCCGCTTCTTCTGGCGGGATGTCCTCTTTTTCTTTTCTAAGCCTAGCATTGTTTCTTCGTATTTCGTCAACGCTACGGGTGAGGCTAGTTGCGCTTGCCTCAATAGCCTTGTTCGCGCTTTCCACAGAGCCTTTCGTCAGGCTATCCTCAAGCTCCTCGTACTGGCCTGTGTACCCCTTCTTCATAGTGTTCTCAAGCCAAGCCGCATCACCTATCCACTTTTCAAAAGCCTCCATAGTCGCCCAGTTGCTTTCACTCAAGAAGCTATACTTGCGTCCAATTTCGTTTATTCGTGTCATGATGTCTGAAGGGTCTACGCCTTGCTGGCCGTATATCTTCAACAACTCTTTGTCTGTGCCAAGCTCTTGTAGGAACTGTTGCTTTTGCTTATTGCCTTCGGCAGTCCTCATTCCAGCCGCCTGACCCTTCCAGAAAGTTATCAAGTTTTCTAGGTCTTCGTCACTAGCCCCCGGATACTGACCCTTGATTGTGTTTTTAATAGTGTCATCGTCAGAATACAGAAGCATGTCACTGTTGAGTGCAGATATATAAGCCTCTACCTTCTCAACTTCCGCGACCCTTTTGTCGTCTTCCGCTTTCAGCCAAGCCTTTTCTATTTCGTCTTGGACGCTTTGAGGCTGGTTCCCAAAATACTTTCTCAAGTCTTCTACAGTTTGCGCTCTGGTAAAACGGCTGTCATTTGCGATTAAGTCTTCAGCTTTTTTTGAGCGTTTCTCTAACTGCAAATTGTCATACCAGCCTTCTCCACCCAACGCATCGAGGGCAGACCTTGCGGCGGCTTCGTCTCCGCCAAAAAAGCGAGCACTATCTTTTACATATTGGTCGTAATTAACGCCGTCTTTGATGGATATAGCGTCTTTGAAAATGTTTTCTTGTTTGACCTTTTGTTCCATATTGCCAGTAGCTTCGGCAATTATTTTGCTGGCCACCTGTTCGTTGTGGCGTTTGGCCATGTTGGTTGCTTCAGCATCGGTAACAAGCCCTGACAAAAAGTAATTGTCGCCCCCAGCCAAAGTTTCCCTTTGCTGTATGAGGTCGTCCACAGAAACGCTTTCTCCGTTCTGTAGTTTTTCTTTTTTCCAGTTATCAAATAGCTCTTTGTTTTTGATGCGCTGGTTGCGCATACGGTCAATCTGGCCTTCGTATCCAGACTTAAATCCTTGGTCTTTTGAGCCGTAATAAAATGCCATCTTCTAACCTATGTAAAAATCGGTGGCCCTTGGTTTTGAGTTGCCCTAGCCAAGGTATTTTTAACTGTTGTGTCGTATGCGTCTTTCTCCAGACGCTCTCTTATGTTAGCAAAACTTTTGCCCATCATATCTGTAGCACTGTCAGCAACCTTGTAGGTGTCTTGTGACATCGCATTTAGTGTGGTTGCTGGGTCTCTGCCTTGCCTGTTTGAGTACAAGCCTTTTTCCATATTAAACTGCGTGCCATATAAATCTTTTATCTCGCCTACTGTGTTCTGTCTGCTTGTGTTTAGCGTATCAACCAAGGCTTTGTTTCTATTGATAGCGGCATCGTATGCGCTTTGGTCTGCCTTCTGGTAAACATCAGCGTACTTGCGAGCAAGCTGTTGCTTCTCGAAGTCCATCACGCCACCCTCTACGCCACGAGAGATTGCGCTCGCAGTGCCTTTGGAGCCTATCATTGTAAGGAGCCTGTCTACGTCACCGTAGTTTTGGTTTCGTAGCGCAAGATAGTCTTGTGTAATTCGTCTTGGGTCTGCCTGATAGGGCATGCCAAGGAACTCGTACACATTACCGAGGGCTTCGGCTAGATTTGTTGACTGCTGTAAAAGCCTGTTTCGCAATGCAACTTGTTCGGCACGCTCTGCGGCTTCCATTTGTAGCCTCATGCGTGTCATTTCGTTTTGCTGTTGGCGCACAGCCTCACGCTCGTTGTTCGCCTGTACGGAGTTGTACATGTCGAACCCAGCTTGAGTTAGGTCTCCAAGTAGTCTGTTGCCTGTTAAACCGCCAACTATGTCACCAAATGCCATTTCAGCCCTCCTAGTAAACCACGATGCTTGAGCCGAAACCTGATTTTTCCTCTGTTAAGTTTTTAGACAGGGGGCCAGTAGCGACATTAGCATAGTTGCCTTCTCCGGGTACAAAGCTAATTGCCTGCCCTTCTCGCTCAACGGTTGGAACCAAATAGTTTACATCAGGTATGACATTAGCTTGCGGTGTTATAGGCGGAGCACCGGGGTCTCCCTCTAAATCTGAACCCGCAACTTCTGCTGGCATATCTGTTTGATAGTTTTCAGCACCAGACAAGTCTTCTGCAATCTCGCCTTCGCCGCCAAGCATAGCTCTTCTCCCGAAGCCTTGCTCTCCAACGCCGACTTCTCCGCCACCAACCGCGTCCGCGTATTGCTGACGCTCTACGGAAAAATCCGCGTCAATCGGAACTCCGCTTTCGGACATTGCCTCAATTCGTCTTCCCTGTTCTACCGCTTGGCGACCTTGGCCGAAGCCACGGATGCCAGTTGCGTAAAATGCTGTAGGGTCATACCTCAGACCTTGCTGTCCGTACAGTTCTTCTTTACGTCTAAAGTCGGCTGAACGTCTTAGCGTTCCGTCTGCACCTCTTACAAAAGCACCTTCTCTTCCAATGCTTCTTGAGACCATTCCGGGCGAAACGCTTGGGCGATAGCCTGTTCCTTCTTGTCCAGCCGCCGCTCCCGGCTGTGGTTGCCCACCCCCGAAAGTGTAACCCGCAGGTTTTGGCTTCGCTTTATAAGTTGGTTGTTTTGGCCTGTTCTGCGGCCTTGGCGTATAAGAACCTCCGCTTCCGCCGTCATCACCACCACCGAAGTTGTTGTTGTTGTTTCTGCTACGGTTTCTGCTGGGCGCACGAGTTCTGTTTGGTGGCCCTCCCCCACCGGGGTTGCCGCCGCTACCGCCACCGCCAAACAGACCCAGTTTAAGTTCCATTGGGTCTAGGCTGTCGTAAAACTCTTCCATGCCGGGAGCATCGCTCCAAGGTTTTTTTATCATAAACGGGTCGTTCATCTTTTACTCCTATTTGAACATATTGTAGAACCCAGCACCAAAGCGTCTGCTCTTACGCCAATCGCTCAGGTCAAAGTCTTGAGGGTCTCCAACATTAAAGTTCCCAAAATTCATTCTTCTGAACGCGCCGAAATCTTGTTTATCTGCATCTACTGTAACATTTCCAGTGCTTCTGTTTCGTCCCATGTTACTAAGGTAGTTGACCATCGCGTTCCCCACGCCTCCTCCACTCGCGTAATCGCTCGCATCAAAGTCGCCGCCAGTTACTGTGGATGCTGTTTGGTAATTTGGTGTAGAGCTTCCTCCACCCATCATCGCATTGTTCATACTATCGCTAGATAGATTTGTCCCTACCGTACCCACATTGTTTTTGTTGTCGTCTTGGTCTCCACCCGGACTAAATGCCGAGCTTCCTCCAGCTTCGTCAAAAGCCCTTGCGGCATCGCGAGTTTGTTGTGCTCTGTCTACAGCTTGCGCATAGTTGCCAGCATCGTAGAGGTCTGGGTTTGCTGGGTTTGTTAGACCCATTGTCAATGCGCCAGTTATTTTGCCCAATGTGTTTGTAGGTGGGGAGCCTACAGTTGGTGCTAATCCAAACGCTTGCATACCTTTTACCATAGTGCCGATTGGTGTCAGGGAAGCAACTCCCCCTACCAAGCCAGAAACAAAAGGATTGTTTACCCTTTGAGCTTCGTCTGTCGGGTCTCTGGCTTCGTTAAAAAAGCCCGGATTGTAATCTTGTCGGCTCATGGGTGTGCCATAATCATCCATACCCATTTTCCCGCCAAGACCCTCAACGCCACGAAGCCCCATACCAAATGTATCGAGACCTTGAGCCTCCAAAGCATTTAGCTCTGCGTTCGTTACCTTGCCTGCTGTGCCTGCGCGAACTTTGTTAGAGTAATCATACAAAGCCTCTTGGGGATTTGCAGAACTCATAATTTTGTCTGTAAAAGCTGTGTCGGTGCCTGTAAAAGTTCTGGTTTTTGTAGGCGCATTGCTCCAGTTGCCAGCCTTGTATGTCTCGCTGTAGACACGCTCGCCTTTGTCGTTATAACCTTCGTCACCGTAGAAGCCGGAGCTATAGCCTTTGGACGCTTCCTCCTCGGCCATTGCCTCCACTTCGTCTGCTGTCATAGCAACAGTTTTACCAGTGCCTGTGTTTTGTGTGCTCGTGTTGGTGGTGGTGTTTACTTGGTCAGCATCACCGCCGCTTGGCCCATCACCCATTACAGTCTCCTCTTCCAATGCCGTCCCGCTGGACGGTATCCAAGACGATTTGCAAAAGCCTCAAATCGCTTGTCTTCTCCCTGTGATGTTGTAGAGAAATCAATCTCCATAACACCCCAATTTATGCACCACTTCTCAAAGTCTCTCATCAACCTTAGTCCCACCAACGGAACTTCTTCAGAAGTGAACAACAAGTATTCTTTGCCCATGTACTCTTGGCTGAAAATGAGGTCTTCAATGCCTCCCATACAGAAGCCAACTGGGCGATTATCTTTTTCATAAAGTCTGAAATAACGGTCTTCACGTTCGATAAACGAATGACCAAGGTTTCTACACTTGTCCGAACACCAAGGGAGAGTGCTGTACTGGCTTGCCAGATACATCCTGTGACCCAATTCCAAACATTCTTCAACATCTTCATGCTCTGCATCTCTTATCATCTAGTAAAAAGCTATCCCCTGACCAAACCCTGAAAGCCCAGTTCGTCTTGAGTTCTCTGCAAGACGATTACCAAACATGTTGCTGGCGAAGTTCATCATCTGGCCTCGGTTGTTAAAGCCCGATGAAACGTAGCTAGGCCCGGCCATCATTGGGTTGAAATACGGTATTTGCTGTTGTGGTGCGTATTGGTAATTAACTGCTGTGTTGTAAGGCAAGGTTCCGCCTGTCGCTACGTTCGGCAGTTGCTGTGCGGCTTGAGCCATCTGTGCCGCCATGTCTGGCATTTGTTGTTGTTGTGGTGGTGAAAGCATCATGCCTGCCATAGAGCCAAGTCCGCCGCCTAATTGTGCGCCAGCTAGGGAGGCCAGTGATGTGCCGAGTACATTGTTAGCTAAGGTTGTGCCTAAGCCTCCTGTGCTGGCCAGTCCTGTGAGACCTTGCATACCAAGATTTTTTAAGGAGTTTGTAATGCTTGAGCCAAAACCTGTTGACGTAGAGCCAAGGGCATTGCCGATAGTCCCTGTCGGAGCAACCTTGCTCAACATTCCCGTGCCGCCTGCGGCCTTGTTCATGATGCCTGCGCCAAAGCCAGAGCCAAGACCAGAGAGCAACGCTGTTGTATCGTTCGCCCCTGCCGCTTTGGCGGTAAGTGCGTTCGTTGCACCAATAACGTATGGGTTTCCGCCTGACAGTGCGGCGGCACCTACGTTGATAAGGGTACGACCTATCGGGTTTGAAGCGACTTTCTTAACTGTTTTCTTGACAGCTTTTGCAATCTTTTTGAGGAAGTACTGTTCTTCACCAGTTACTGGGTTTATTTTTACCTTGGCAGAGCCAGATGTAAATTCGTCTGGGTCTATCCCCTCCATAAACAATCCAGCGCGGAAGGCGTTGTACAGTTCGGGGTTCATTCCCTGCAACTCTGCGGGAACAACCAAGTCTCCGGGCTGTGTCCTCGCCATCTGCGTATCCTTCTTTGCAGACTGGAAGTCAAAATCCATTATGTCATCGCCGTCAATTAAATTGTTCATAGTACTGTCCTTAAATTGTCTGCGCTTTCGTATCTCCTCAAACGCTTTGCGTTCCTCTTCGATAAGCTGTGCTTGTGTTTTTCTGTCTGGGTCGGTGCTGAGAACGTCAAATCCGAGACCTCCGAGACCGGGAGGCATGAGAGGTATTTCATCATCATGTGCTGGTTTGCCCATGACATTCTCGTTGTACCACCGCATGAAATTTGAGACAGGCCCGTAATCATCAAGTGCTTCCCTAATCCCATAACTCTCCTCAATCCGGGGTTGTCCAGATAAAGTTGTGTTCTTACGTTCGTTTGGCATCGTGTCATACCTATACCGACAATGTTGCCGCCGCTACGCCAAGCTCAAGACCCTGTGCAGAGGAAGCGTTTGTTACAACAACCTCTAGTCGGCGACCTGAAGTGTTACCATCAATCTCAATAATCTGGCTGAAGCTCTGTGACTGGTTGGTTGTTGTCGCGTTTAGGGTTGTACCCGAAATAGCTGTGCCATCCAAAGATAGTTGGATGGTGCATGTACCAGCAGATAGCTGGTAGTTAATGCCGTCAATACGAAGTTTCTGTTTGAACACACGAGTAATAAAATATGTTTTGTTTGTTACTGTGTTGTTTGTATCTTCCCAAAGGTTCTTGAATGGGATTGTGGTTGTAGCAAAGATGTCTGGCAACTGTGCCACAGGTATCTTTGAGCTACTGTCCAAACTGGCGACACCGTTCTGTGCGCCCATGAATGTTTTCGGAACCAGCGATGTGAAGTCCAAGTCCCCGTATTCAAGCGCAGTACCCGTACCGTTCACACGAACGTACTGGTTTGCGTTTGATTGTATGAAGGTGGGCAATGAGCTTTCTGGGGAGGTCTCAAGCCACTGTGTACCGTCATAGAACTTCAGGATTGCTGGCACCTGTGAAATATCCAACCATAAATCGCCAGTTACTGGGGATGTCGGGGACGAGTTGGATGACGCAAGGTTTGCCTTTCCCGCAAGAGAGGTAGCGAGATTGGAAACCTTGGTCTGGGGAATTTCGTCATTAGCTACGGCAAGTTTTGCGTACCTAATGAACCCGCTTGTATCTGTGTATTCGTCTTCAAACATTAGGCCAGCAACCGTCTTCAATGATTGGTTTTCAACAGTGATGACAGAAACCTTGTCGCCTACTATGAGTGTGCTTGTAAATGTAATGGTAGCGGTAGCAGGGTTGGTAAGATAATCGTCATTACCACCCTCTTCTTGCAAAATACCGTTCTTGTACACCAACAGCTTTTCGTTTGCTGTGTGGATAAATGTGACGCTCGTCTTGGCCTGTGCAATCGTCTCGTCAAGTCTACGGAAGTTTGTCACAGCCTGTGAACGTATTGAGTAAATTGTAATCTTGTCTGCCAACTGCACTGAAGCAAGGGTTACAGTATTTTGCGTGCTGTCTTTTGCGTATTCGTTAGAAGGAGCGACCTCTGTCTGCAACAGGCCGTTCTTGTAAACAACAATGTCGTCAGTTGTTGGGTCAAATGTGTATGAAATTACATTCGCGTTTGCCGCAATAGCACCCAATGTACATGTGGCTGTAGCTGTGGTGCCAGTTGTAGGGGGTGTAAACGTCATTGTCGGTGGGGTTAGATACCCTGAACCGGGGCTTGTTAGTGTAATAGCATCAACAACGCCATTGGCATCTATCGTACATGTGGCGGCAGGGTTTACGCCATTGATAGGGTCTCCATCTGGGTTGCTAAAAGATATTGTAGGTGCGGCTGTATATCCTGTGCCTCCACCTGTGATTGTGAAAGTGCCACCGAGAAGGCCAGTTGAGACAACGCTGTCCTGACGGTTAAAGAATAATGGCCCCTCAACGGTTCCAGTATTCGCACCAGATGGGCCACGAAGGTCGGATATTTGTACGAGAGTAATCCATCCTTCATCATCGTTTGCGTACTCGCCAATCCTGTACTGTAAGCCTGTTTGGTTGTCTACGCGAAACTCAACGGGGCCACGGAAGTCTCCGCTTTCGTTGAATAACACTTTCAACAGTTCTCCAACAGTCTTGTTTCCAAGCTCTGCCGCGTTTAAGTAACGGATAACATTCTCGAAATCCGTGTGTATATTACCCGAATTTACATAATTCTGTGGGTGTTGTTGTCTCAGTCGCGCCATTTTATCCCTGCCTTACAGTTACAGCGAAGCCGATAATCTTCAAAAGCCCCTTGCCCCGCGTGGTAAATCTAAACTGAACACCACGATAACGGTGTTCAAACTTTCTCTCGTATTGTCTATTTAACGGCACATCAGGGAATTTGTCGTCCGCCCCTCCGTCTTGAATTAAAAATTGCAGTGCAGATAGGTATCTGCCCCTCTCATCGAAGGCTTCAACCTGTAGCTCACCCTTTCCAGTGGCCTGCAATATAAAGCTATAGCTTTCTTTTGTATCGTTAATAGACCCTTGCCAAAGTATGGGTGTAGTAACCTTCATCTCTGGGCTAAACTCTTCTACATCCTCAATCTCGGAACGCTCCCATATTCCTCCGGGGGTTCCCAACAAAGTGTTTTCTCCTAGCTTTCTTCCGCATGTGGCGTTGAGAAACGTGCCAGAAGACCACTTGCTTTCCCCGCCCTGCATTGGGTTGAGTGTTATTGTCAGGCGTTTGCATAGCAAGTCTGATATTGGAAAGAATATATGATACTGGCCTTCGTCTTGGTCGTAGAAGGCATTGATTTGTTCTTTGTCTTTAACCAAAGACAGATACTCTCTGTACACTAGGTCAATCTTGTTTGACATTGGTATCGAGAATATTGTGATGCCGTTGGTATCTGAACGTCTTAAAGAGTGTACGCCCTCACGAGAACAGAACATCAAGTCTGCGCCTGCTGTTGCTATCGTATTGTGACTAATCGTTCCCACTTTGATGTTGGCTTTATCGTCAATGGCCCACTGCGTAAGGTCTGGGCTTATCTGATATACAAGTGTTTGGTCATTCGTGAATACGGCAAGACGATTGTTTTCAAACACTCCTAGCCCTTTGATTTCGTCAGCCGTACCGATGATGTTTCCAATGTCGATGTCTGCGGCTTTCAAAACATCTGTAGAGCCGGGGTCTTCGTCTTCGGGGAAAACAAGCTGGTCAACTCTGCTTAAATCAATA
>CEVG01160161.1_pt1 | contig 14839 bp, 10 predicted proteins | sample 356511 | NCBI WGS metagenome assembly CEVG01 (sample SAMEA2623426, study PRJEB7988) | marine metagenome | biome: marine biome (ENVO:00000447); feature: surface water layer (ENVO:00002042); material: "saline water (ENVO:00002010), including plankton (ENVO:xxxxxxxx)" | depth 5 m | reverse complement strand
CAGCCATTATTCTACTTGGCCTGTTCATAAAGAAACCGTCTTAGAGTTTGGCGCAATTGATGATAGGCAGGGGTTGTGGACAAGACCAGGTAATTTTGTCTGTAACGGCCCAATGAATCTAAAGTCTTGGGAGTTGAATAAAAAAATTATTGTTGAAAAGAATCCGTTGTACTGGGATGCTGACAAAGTTACTCTCAATCAAATGCACTTTTACCCAGTTTCTGATATCAATACCGAAGAGAGAATGTTTAGAGCTGGACAACTTCACTTAACATCTACTGTCCCATCGCAAAAGTGTGGTGTATGGCGAGAGGAAGGTAATCCGAATCTTAGAATAGATCCATATATGGGAACTTACTATTACAGAGCAAATGTGAATGTAAAACCACTAAATAATGTAAAAGTAAGAAAAGCTCTAACATATGCAATTGATAGAAAAAAACTTACTGAAAAAGTAACTCAATGTGGTCAAATCCCTGCTTATTCTTTTACACCGCCTGGAGCAGCTGGATACAATCCTGATACTGAAATTCCATATGATCCTGAGCTTGCTCGTCAACTCCTCTCAGAGGCTCTTACTGAAGAGGAAATTACAAGCATTGATGATTTTCCAGTTCTTCAGATTTTGTATAACACCTCCGAAGATCATAGAAAAATTGCATTAACTATTCAGCAAATGTGGCAACAAAATCTTGGCATAAATGTTGAGCTCGAAAATATGGACTGGAAAGTTTACTTGAGCAGACAAAATTCCATGGATTATCAAATTTCAAGAGCAGGGTGGATTGGTGATTATGAAGATCCAAATACTTTCTTAGATATAATGAGAACTGGAAGAGGAAATAATAGAACTGGTTGGAGTAATTTAGAGTTTGATGAATTGGTTGGAAAAGCTAATGCAACAATTGATCAAGAAGAAAGATACAGACTATTAAGTGAAGCAGAAAAAATATTAATTGATGAATTACCAATAATCCCTATTTATACATATGTTCGTTCATATCAACTTTCTCCTGATGTAAAAGGATACTCTCCAAATTATCTTGATCATCATCACCCTAAGACACTTTATTTAGAGCGAGATTTATAACTAAATGTTAAATGTTTTAATAAGAAGGGTTTTAATTGCAATCCCTGTTTTAATTGTAGTTGCAAGCCTTACATTCTTTTTCATTAGATTAGCTCCTGGCGGGCCATTTGATGCTGATAAGGTTGTTTCACCTCAAGTCATGAAGAATCTTAATGCTGCATATAATTTGGATGCACCTCTGCACCAGCAATATTTTGACTATATGTCAGGAGTTATCGTTGGTGATTTTGGGCCCTCCTTTAGATATCCAGGAAGATCAGTTTCTGAAATGATTTACACAGGATTGCCAATTACTTTTGAGCTGGCTTTTTATGCTTTATTGATTGCAATTGCTCTTGGAATATTTTCTGGTGTTTTAGCTGCTTTAAAAAGGAATACTTTTCTAGATTATTTTCCAATGGCAATCGCTATGTTGGGGATATGTGTCCCAACTTTTTTGATGGGTCCAATTTTAGTTTTAGTTTTTGGAATAAATCTGGAGGTATTGCCAGTTTCTGGTTGGGATACTCTTGCAGGTGATAAGCTTTTGCCCTCCATAACATTAGGTTTTGCTTATGCCGCATATATTGCCAGGTTAAGTCGAGGAGGTATGTTAGAAGTCTTAGGGCAAGATTTCATTAGAACTGCAAGGGCAAAAGGTTTAAGTGAGTTTAGTATTGTTACAAGACATGCAATGCAAGGTGGACTATTGCCAGTTGTCTCATTCATGGGTCCAGCAATTGCAGGATTGCTAGGGGGATCATTTGTAGTTGAAACAATTTTTCAAATACCTGGGTTAGGAAGATTTTATGTTGAAGCAGCATTCAATAGAGACTATACGATGATTCTTGGCACAACAATTTTCTTTTCTGCCATGATAATTTTTTTCAATTTATTGTCTGACTTAGCGGTTCTTCTATTGAATCCAAGAGCTAGGGAAAATTTATGAATAATTCTTCTCTTTGGCAAGATGCAATCAGGAGACTTATTCAAAATAGGGCTGCTATGATTGGCGGTATCACAATACTAATACTTATTATTCTAGCAGTTTTTGCTCCTTGGATAGCTCCTTACTCTTATTCATATCAAAATTTAGATATTGGAGCTTCACCACCTTCTGCAGAACATTTATTAGGGACTGATGTGCTGGGGAGAGATTTGTTGAGTAGATTGTTATATGGGGCCAGAATTTCTTTATTGGTTGGTTTTGTTGCAACTGGAGTTGCTTTGGTAATTGGAGTTAGCTGGGGAATAATTGCAGGTTATTTTGGCGGACGAGTTGACTCAATAATGATGCGAATCGTTGATGTTTTATATGGCCTCCCTTTTATTATTTTCATAATCCTTCTAATGGTTATATTTGGTAGAAATATATGGCTATTATTCGCAGCTATTGGTGCCGTTGAATGGCTGACAATGGCAAGGATTGTTAGGGCTCAAGTGATTGGTTTAAAAAATCAAGAATTTGTCCAAGCTGCTCAGGTTATGGGAGTAAGTAATTTTTCAATGTTTAGGAGACACATACTTCCAAATATTCTTGGACCGATTGCTGTATATGCAACTTTAACAATACCCCAAGTAATGTTGCTAGAAGCTTTTTTAAGTTTTCTTGGTTTAGGAATTCAGCCTCCAATGAGTAGTTGGGGAACACTCATTAGGTATGGAGTTGAATCAATGGAAGAACATTATTGGCTACTCATCTATCCTGGTTTAACATTCACAATAACTCTTTTTGCTTTAAACTTTTTTGGAGATGGCTTAAGGGATGCACTTGATCCAAAGACTTCAGATAATTAAAACGCTTTAATGGTAATTTTTAATATTTGGCCTGGCCTTATAATATCTAAATCATCATTATCTTGCCTAATGGTTGATATAGATACATTAAAAAGGTTTGATATTTTTGATAAATTATCACCTTGTTTAACAGAATAAAGTATTGTTCTTTTTTTCGATTCTATGTTCCTGTAAATATTTTTATTTCCAATATTTAAGACTTGTCCAATTTTTAAAACCGAGTCACTATCGAGATTATTAATATCAAGAATCTTTTTTTCAGAAACTCCAAATTTTCTTGCTAAACTCCAGAGAGTATCTCCCTCGCTTACAATATGAGCCTCAAAAGGAATAAGAATATTTGATGATGTTTGCCCTACAGGTATTAGAAGAATCTGATCAATTGAAAGTGAATCAGATTCAAGTTGATTAACTTGCCTGATGATATCAATCTTTGTCCTATATTTTTGTGCTAATGCCCACAAACTTTCACCTTTTGAGACATCGTGAGAAATCCAGTTAATTTTTTGAGATTGAACATATTCTTGCCCATTTGCTTCATACTTTTTTTTATTTTCAATTGGAATATAAAAAGTACTTATCATATTTGGGTCCGTTGCCCATTTTGTATATCCTGCATTTAATTTATAAAGAAGTTCCGGTTTGAGATTAAGAAAATCACTGAAGTTTAAGATTTCAATTTGCTCTTCGAATGAAATCTTATCTACAATTTTGGAGTAAGGTATCTGAGGCAGATCAATGTTATATTTTTCATTATTATTTATAAGTTCGATGAGCGCTAAAAATTTTGGGATATAGTTTCTTGTTTGAACTGACAATGGTAAATCTTTGTATGAAAAATTTGAGGATCTTCTTGTATTCTTCTGTAAAGATTTTGAAGTAAAAGTTGGACCAGCATTATATGCAACAAGAACAAGATAGATATCTTGATTGAATCGTTTATAAAGATAGTCAATATATCTAATTGCAGCATCTGTTGATTTATATGGATCATGTCTTTCTTCAACCCACCAATTTTCTTTTAATCCAAGCAAGTCGGCAGTCCTAGGCATTATTTGCCATAACCCTACAGCTCCGGATGAAGAGATGGAGAATGGATCATAGCTACTTTCAATATAAGGTAATAAAGCAAATTCAATAGGTAGGTTATTTCTTTTTAGTTCCTCAATAACATAAAAAAGAAAATAATATGAGTTATAAAGATAATTCTCAAAAAGATCTACATTCCTCAAGTGTTGATTCATGTAGTAGAGGGTTAAATCATCTATCTCATATTCTTTTATTACAGTTTCATTTTTTAGAACATCCCAAATGTTAATAATTTTTGGTGAAGAGGGCTCAATATTGTCTTCCAAAAGCGTTTGATTGTTTTCAATGATTTTATCGTCAATAGATACTGAAAGATCTGGAATGAATTCAATTGATTCATCATTATTAATCTCTATCATTTGGCATCCAGATAACAGAAGTATAAGAGCTAGAGATTTTATATTGAGTCTTTCCATTCGCGTATGTATTTAAAAAATTCTATATCAGATGGGTTATTTAATCCTAATTTTTGAACCAAATGACTATTCTCACTCAATAAATCACATCTTAAAAAAGGATTTGTTTTTTTTTCAATCTCAATTGAAGATGGCAGCGAAGAACCTTGAGTAATAATTAGATCTTCTATTTGATTATTTCTTGAAATCAAATCATTATTATCAGACTCAACTTGAATAGAGAACATTAAGTTATTTTTTGTATATTCATGTCCGCAATAAATTTTTGTACTGTCTGGCAATTGTTTTAATTTATTAAGAGATTCAAACATTTGTTCGAAGGTTCCTTCAAATACTCTTCCGCAACCGCCAGCAAATAGGGTATCACCACAAAAAAGAATATCATTTTCTCTGTTAAAAAAAGCTAGGTGATCAAGGGTATGTCCAGGAACTTCAATTACATCAAATAAAATTCCTTGGCTTGTAATATGATCACCTTCAGATACATTATCCTTTATCAGATCATTACTTTCTTTTGGACCATATATAGATCCCATGACCTTGCTTTCAAGTTCAGGTAAGCCAGCGGTATGATCATAATGATGATGAGTAATAAATATATCAATTAAATTCTTATTATTAGTATTTAGATAATCAAGCACAGGTTTAGCCTCACCTGGATCTACAACAGAAACTCCTTCATTACTTTCAAGCAACCAAATATAATTATCAGTGAAAGCTTTTAATGGTTTAATATTAATCACATACAAATTTTACAACTAACAAGATGAAAACTGTAACAATTTATACTGATGGTGCTTGCAGGGGTAACCCTGGTTTAGGTGGTTGGGGAGCATTAATCCAGTTTGGAAAATTTAAAAAAGAAATTTATGGAGGTGAGACTTCTACTACAAATAATAAAATGGAACTTAAAGCAACTATAAATGCGTTAAAAGCTATGAAAGAACCATGCGACATCACATTATATACAGATTCAAAATATGTTATCCAAGGCATAGAAAATTGGATACATAATTGGAAGAAAAAGAATTGGATTGGAGCAAATAAAAAGCCTATAAAAAATATGGATCTTTGGAAAGAATTAGATGAATTAAGGCTTGAACATAATATAAAATGGATCTGGGTTAAAGGTCATTCAGGTGATCCTGGCAATGAAACTGCCGATATGCTTGCTAATAGAGGTATTGACGAATTATAGGATGGAAAAGAAATATATAGTACTTGATACAGAGACTACAGGGCTTGAAGTTGATAAAGGCCATAGAGTAATAGAAATAGGCGCAGTTGTTATGAATGGAAGAAAAAAAACCTCTGAATCATTTCATGTATATATAAATCCCCAGAGGGAAATTGAGAAGGAAGCACAACAAGTTCATGGAATATCAGATGATGACCTCATAGATAAACCTCTTTTTTCAGAAATCGCTGAGGACTTCGTAGAATTTATTGATGGAGCAACATTGGTCATGCATAACGCAGATTTTGATGTAGGTTTTTTAAATGCTGAGTTAAAAATAGCTTCTTCAAAATACCCTTTAATTTCTGAAATATGTGATGTCAAAGATACGCTCAAAATAGCAAGAGAAAAGTTTCCTGGGCAAAGAAATTCTCTTGATGCTTTATCTAAGCGTTTTGAAATTAACGGATATGATAGAACTTTCCATGGAGCCTTACTTGATGCCAACATACTTGCAGATGTTTATGCAAATTTGACAGGTGGTCAAAGCAAGATTAATTTTGTAAGTAATTCTGCTCCTGATCCTAAAAATCAAGATAAAGGAAATAGAAAAAATGTCTCTAAAAAATTAAATCTCGCTAAAGTTATAACTTCTCAAGATGATGAGAAGTTGCATACTAAGCGACTAGAAGAAATTGAAAAAAAGATTGGTAAGAATGTTTTGTGGAATTCGTAAATGAAGGTTACTAGATTTGCTCCAAGTCCAACTGGCAATCTTCACATAGGGGGTGTAAGGACAGCATTATTTAACTACATCTTTTCAAAACAATCAGGCGGTAAATTCTTGATACGAATAGAAGATACAGATTTTGAAAGGTCTAAACAAGAATTTGAAAATGACATAATTACAGGACTAAAGTGGCTTGGTATCTCGCCTGATGAACCCCCAATAAGACAATCAGAAAGATCTGAGATATATCAAAAAGCAGCCAAGAAACTAATTGAGTCTGGAAATGCTTATTGGTGCGACTGTTCTCCAGAAGATCTTGATGCAATGCGAGCAGAGCAGATAAAAGCTGGTAAAAAACCAATGTATGATGGAAGAAGTAGAGACCTTGGTCTTGAAAGATCTGATTCAACAGTCCTTAGATTGGCAACACCTACAAGCGGTGAAACTGTAATAAATGATTTAATTCGAGGAAAAATTATATTTAACAACAGTGAATTAGATGACCTTATATTGTTAAGAAGTGATGGTACTCCAACATATCATTTTTGTAATGTCATAGATGATTTTGATCAAAATGTAACCACAGTAATTCGTGGTGAGGACCATATTAGCAATACACCGAGACAAATCCATATTCAAAATGCACTGGGCTATCCTGAGCTAGAGTATGGTCATCTGCCTTTAGTGCTTGGGGAAGACAAAAAAAGGCTTTCTAAAAGACATGCCGCAACTAGCTTAAATGCCTACAAGGAAATGGGATTTACTAAAGAAACTATAATCAACGCATTAGCACTTCTAGGTTGGTCAACTGAGAATGAAATTTTTTCAATAGAAGAGTTAATTGATAACTTTAAGCTTGAGAATGTGCAAAAAGCTTCAGCTGTTTTTGATATTAAAAGATTTAATTGGATTAGTTCTCAACAGCTTGCAAGGCTTAGTGACGAAGAATTTTTAAATACAATAAAACCATTTATGGCTAAGGAGAGCATAAATGAGGACTTTCACAATTATAAAAAAATTCTTATTGCTATGAGAACCGCAAAAACAAACTTGAAGGATATTGCATATGCTACAAGACCATTCTTTTTTGAATTGGATGGATATGATGATAAAGGCGTTAATAAATTTTTAAATGATTCATTGGAGACTCTTAAGTTTGCTAAAGAAGTATTGTCTGAAGTTATTGAGTGGAATGAAACAGAGTTAGATATGGCATTAATCAAAGTAAGAGATTACTTTAATTTACCTATCCCAAAAGTTAATCAGCCTTTAAGGATTGCTCTTGTAGGTTCGACTATTTCTCCATCACTTGGTCTTACTCTCGAACTATTTGGTAAAGATAAATCTCTTGAAAGGATAGAAAAAGCGATAGAGTTTATTAGTTAGATTTTTCCGAGGCAACTCCGGCATTCGGTCTTCTAAGATCTGCAAAACCATAGTTTACTCCATCAATAATTTGTATAGATTGAGTGCTTCCTATAGTGTCTGATATATCTAATTTATGACCCATTTTACGAAGAATATTCAAACTGTCATTACTAATCATTGATTCAAACTCTAAACCCGTATATGGCCAATCTTTATGAATCCTTGGAAGCATTGTTGCATCACCTACTTGTAATCCAAAATCAATTATTCCTGAAACTAATCTCAAGTTAGCCGCTGGTATCTGCGAGCCACCAGGAGATCCAGTTACTAAAGATAACCTTCCTTTTTTATCAAATACCATTACGGGATGCATAGTACTCATTGGACGCTTTCCAGCCTCGAACTTATTACCTGGACTAGAAGCCCTACTTATTGATGTTTTATCACCATACTTATAGGCAAAATTTCTCATCTGATTATTCATCAATATGCCGGTTCCAGGTATGGTAACTCCAGAGCCAAATGAATATCCCAAGGTATAGGTATTTGAAACGGCATTGCCATCCTTATCAACTATAGAATAATGAGTTGTATCTTTACTTTCTTCTATATGATTATATTTTTTGATTGAGGAAGCTTTAGATGCTTTATCAAAAGCTATATTTTGAGCAAGAGACTTAGCTCTTTTTTTTGAAATCAGATCTTCCAAAGGCACCTCATAATATTCTGGATCACCAACGTAATGAGATCTATTATTGTGGCCACGTCTAAGTGCTTCAGCTAACAAATGATAAGTTAAGGAAGAGTCATGTCCATATTTCTTCAGATTGTAGAAACTTAAAATATTTAGTGCTGTTAAAAACGTTATACCGCCTCCCGAGGGTGGACCCTGGGTGTAAACTTTATGTCCCCGATAATTTATACCAATAGGATTTCTAAACTTTGAGGAGTAGTTTTCAAGATCTTTTTTATCAATAAATCCTCCATTGTCTTTCATAGAGGATTCAATCTTTTCACCTACCCATCCTTCATAAAAACCACTTTTTCCATTTTTTGCTATTTCTTGAATGGTTCGAGCTAAATCAGGTCTTTGCATAGTTGAACCAATGGGTAGGGGATTACCTTGCTTGAAGTAGATTTTTTTTGACTCTGGATCCGCATATAATTGATCAGCACTTTTTATTGCATTATGTAAATCATAGGAAACTGTGATCCCATTTTTTGCTTGCTCGATGACAGGTTTTAAAATATCTTTTAAAGAGAGGTTTCCAAATTTTTCATGAGCTTCTAAGAGACCATAAACAGTTCCAGGAACTGTAGATGCTTTATATGAGTATTTAGTTATATCGTAATCATCATCCTCAATTTGTGATGGCGATTTAGAGCCAAATAAAGCTTGGAGATTAGAATTTAACGAGGCACTTCCTCTATAATCAATTGAAAATAATTCATCTTTATCTTCAATATAGATAAGCATAAATCCACCTCCCCCAAGATTCCCGGCTCTAGGTAGAGTTATTGCTAGCGAGAATCCAACTGCAACTGCTGCATCAATAGCATTACCACCTTCCTCTAATATTTGAACGCCTATTTCTGATGACTCAATATTTTGAGAAACCACCATTCCATCCTGAGATAATGTTGGGTGAAATGGAGATTTATAATCTAAATATTCATCTAGTCGAATATCATGAGATTGGAAAAAAAGGATCAAAAATAGAAATTTGTAAAGTTTCATTAAAAAATAACTTTTGCAAAATAATAGGCAAAAATTGTAACGACAAAAATACCAGCGATATTTATAAAAAAGCCAGCTCGCATCATATCAAGAATCTTAAATTTATTAGCGCCATAGACAATTGCATTTGGAGGGGTTGCAACTGGCAACATAAATGCACAACTAGCAGCCAAAACGACAGGAATAGTTAGAACCTCTGGAGCAACTCCAACGGCAACAGCCACAGCACCAAACACCGGGAGAAAGGTTGAAGTAGTTGCAACATTACTTGTTACCTCTGTTAGAAATATAATTAATGCAGCAACAGCCATTACTAGCAAAATAAGTGGAACTGTTTTCAGTGCAACTAGGCTTTGACCGATCCACAATCCCAAACCAGTATTATTTATCTGAACACCTAGCGATAAGCCTCCACCAAAAAGAAGCAAGAGACCCCATGGAAGCTTACTTGATTGCTCCCATGATAGTAATTCACCATTGCGTCCACTGGAAGGAATTATAAACAAAGCTATAGCAACTATAATGGCAATGCCAGCATCACTCAGACCAGTTATATAGTTATCAATCAAACTTCTAAACATCCATAAACCCGCAGCTATAGAAAAAACTATTCCCACCCTTAATTCATCTTTTGAAACTGGACCCATATCCAAGAGCATTTGAGAAAGAGTGCTTTTCGTCTCATCTGAAGATGTAAAGCTAACCGGATAGACAATTCTTGTTAAAATTACCCAAGCTAGAATTAGCATGCAAATTGATACAGGAACACCTAGTTTCATCCAATCTATCATTGAAATTTCTAAACCATAGACTTCCTGCATGAAAGAGCTAAAAACAATATTTGGAGCAGTTCCTACAAGAGTCGACATTCCGCCAATCGTTGCAGCATAGGCAATTGAGAGAAGTAATGCCTTATCAAAATTACTTTTATCCTTTTCAGTCATATTAGGAACGGTTTTTGCAACAACAGAACAAATAGCAAGACCAATTGGTAATAACATTAAAGTTGTTGATGTATTCATAACCCACATGCTTATTAATGCAGAGACAAGCATAAAGCCTCCTATTAGCTTTGGTCCATTTGACCCTACACTTTTAATCATAATTAATGCAAGCCGTTTATGAAGACCAGACCTTTCAATAGACAAAGCAATTAAAAAACCACCTAAAAACAAATAAATATTTTTATTAGCATAAGGCAAAGCCGCTGTTTCTATTGAGGTGACTCCTAAAATTGGGAATAGAGCAAGGGGTAGTAGGGCGGTTACAGGGATTGGTATTGCTTCTGTTGCCCACCAAGTTACCATTAGCAAAGCAACCGCAGCAACTATCCAAGCTTCTTCTGAAAGCTCCTCAGGCCCCGAGGACAATAAAACTAAAAAAAATAGGATTAGCCCAATCCAAAAACCTCTTTTTTTAATAGCCATATTTGTATTATAGGATAAAAAAAGGGAGCATAAGCTCCCTTTATATTAACTAAAAGACCTTAGAACCTTTTATAAAGTTCTAATGCATACCTTCTTCCATAATCATTGTGCACATCAGCCACATGCCACCATGTTGTTACATCAGCTAGAGGTGCTCTCTCATCTTCAAGATTTATTATTGATCCTCTTAACCTTAGACCATTATTGAATTTGTATCCAAGTGTGAGGTTTAAAGTGAGCATTGAATCAATAACCCAATCTTGAGTACCTTCATCATTATCAAAACCAACATCAGTGAAGCTTCCAACCTTGGTTCCAGTTAAGAAAGCATCAAACTTTTTATGCTTGTATGAGAGTCTTAAAGTATCCTTTGTCTCAGGATAAGCTCGTTTGTCCCAAGTTCCTATTAAGTCGCCATATCCAGCAGCCGTTACTAGACCATCTAATAAACCACCCGGCTGACCTGCTTCAATAACTTCTGCAAGAACTCCTCCTGCTTCTTGTGTGAATTCATCAAATTGAACTCTCATCAATTTTGCAGAGAATAATCCAAAGTCTGTTTCAACAGCATATTCAATTACATAGTCAGTACCTTTTAGAGTTCTATCATCTAAATTTAGATAAGTGTCGTTAACTCTTTGAACATTACCAGCTTTACATAGGATAGTTTCATCCCATGCTCCTGTATAGCTTTCTGAGTCTGTATTATCATTAGCAGTAATATCATAATCAAATCTAATCACATTTGGATTACCAGAACATTCATTAGGACCACCCTGAAGTCTCAGTAATGTGTCATAAAGAATATGATTTCTTTCGCCAAAAAGACCTAAAGTATTTTCTTGAGCTATCTCCCACATATCAACGGTAACGACCAAATTATCCAACGGTGTTACAACTAGTCCAAGAGATGTATTAGTTGATTCCTCAGCAACTAGATCAGGATTACCTTTTGCAACTCTTTGAAATGAGTAGCTTGGAAAGGCGTCTTGATTATTATCAGGATCATTATCAGCATTCAATTGAGCATACCAATTTTGCATTGCCGCAGAAATTAATGGGTCTTCTTGACTATTATTTCTTACCACCAAACCCTCATTAACAACTATTAAGTTTGGAGCCTTGTGAGAAGTATTCGTTGAAGCTCTAACTTTTAACCATGAGGTTGGCTCATATCCGAGAGCAATCTTACCAACGACATTGCTACCATAGTCATCTGAATCTTCTGCTCTTAAGGCAATCTGAGAATAAAGATTTTCAGCCAAAGGAACTTGTAGTTCAGCAAATAGTGAATTTACAACTCTATCACCATATGTATTTGGAGTTGGGCTACTATTTGAAATATTTGAAATATATGGGAAAGTGGTTGGATTCCCGTCTTCATCAGTATTAGATGATTCTGGGACAACTGAATATCTAATTGTTCCATTCAAATTAGGATCTCTCTTATCATCATGAGATTCATATCGGACTTCAGCTCCAACGAGGATTCCAACATCACCTGCTGGTAATGAGAAAAGATTTGGATTAGACATTTTAAAGTCTAACAGCATCAGCTCGGTAGTATTATCTCTATAAACAGAAGTTAAGAGTTGTTCTTCATTACAAGGCATTATGCCTGCACAGAATGGATTATAAGCACTAGGAGTGTTATCAGCTAAAGCTTCATCTAGCAATGTAAGATTTATTCTTCCATGATTATCCATTTCCGATGTTGCCCGAGACATAACAAGCCCTGTATCCCAGTCCCAATCTTGGAAGCTTCCTCTAAAGCCTTGAACAATTCTCCATGTTTCACGAACTGCATCGTAACTTCTTGGAGTAGTGAATCGATGCCAGCGAGCCCAAAGGAAATCTTCTTCATTTTCTTGGAAGAAGTTTGGCGAACCATCAGAATCTGCGTTTTGTGTCCAATCATATATTGAAGAGGCACCATCTGGGCTGTAAGCACCAGCTCCTCTTCTAAGTTGTTGCAGCCAATAGTTACTTTTAGGAATATAGAAGGGCTGAGTATTCGCACCACCCCTAGCAGAGTTACCTAAACCTAAGTGCGCACTTGGATAAAGTACTCTATTTATGTCAGATTTATATAGACTTATTTCTGAATATGCCTCCATACCATTATCAAGTTCAGTATTTACAAATACCACAAGATTATTTCTTAGAAGGGGACCCCTTTTATCATATGTATCTCCATAGTTTGCTCTTATGCTTGATGCTGACGAATCATATAAGCAGAATTGACCTTCATAACCAGGAAAGTAATAAAATTCTTTTGATGCCCATGTTGTTTTTCCAGTACTTGAAATATATGAACCATCACATCTTGATGCACTCCCTGGGTAAATAGTAAAAATATTACCAGTATTTCCACTATAAAATGCAGCATAAGGAGATCTAATATTAGAATTTCTCCAAGCAGTACTATTACTACCGCTATTCCAAGAAGATAAATGTTCGGGTATAAGATGTCGAATATCATCAGTGGCCCATTTTGGATCTTCACTAGCTCTAACTCTTTCTCTGTCATATCTATCAAAATAAACAGATACATTTGTACCGTTTGCAAAATCTTTACCAAATTGGATGCTAACTTTGTTATCTTTTGCTTCAAAACTGTCATACCAATTTGTTCTCACTCTTACAGTAGCCCCTTCATAATCACTCTTAAGAACGGTATTAATTACACCAGCTACAGCATCAGCTCCATAGATAGCTGCTGCACCGTCTCTCAAAATTTCAACTCTCTCAGCACCATAGACAGGGATAGTATTGGAGTTAACACTATTTACAGGAACGTAACTGCCTCCAACCCATTCAGTTGCATATCCTGGTGCCTGAACTAATCTCCTTCCATTAAGAAGAGTAACCGTATTTCCAGTCCCAATATTCCTCAAGTCTAATGAACCAACATCACCACGAGCAGCATTATATCCACCACTAAAATCTGTTTGGTTAAAGTTATTTCCGCCATTTTCAGCAAGCTCCTGAAAAAGCTCTTCCCCAGACTCTATTGCTAAACCTTCAATATCCTCAGCGGTTATAACCGAAACTGGAAGGGCGCCAGTAATCTTTGCGCCTTTAATTTGTGAGCCAACAACAACTACTTCTTCAACTTCAGATTCATCCTGAGCAAACAATAGTGTTATAGGTAGTATTAATAAAAATGAAAAAAGTTTTGTAAACTTCATGTTTCCCCCTTTAAAAAACTTAAATATTTCATTATTTTATATCGTATTTAGCTTCTGAAATCAAATCCTGAGCAGCTTTAAAAAGCCTTAATTTTCCCAACTTAGAATACTTGAGTTCCTATAAAAAACTTCTCTTCCTACCCACTCATTTGTTCTAAGTTTTTTGATGAAATTATTTTCACTAGATGAAACAACTTTTCGTTTATTATTTTCTGACTCAAGATACAAAACAGCTTTTAGTTCTTTATCTTGATTTTCAAAAATAGTATAGCCAATTATCGTTCCTTTACCCTCAGTGGTTTCCTCAAAATCACAAGGTTTTTCATGTTTTTGTGCAGCTGATGTTACATCAAAAAAAATAAACTCTTTTTGAAATTTATTGCCCCAAACGCAGAATGATTGCTTTGTCATCATTCCTGAAATACCTGTTACCATCCCATTATGGAAATCCTTCTCTCTAATTCTTCTTATCATCTCAACAGAAGAATGAATAACATAGCTATTTAATGGACCACCTGCATAAGGCATTGCACCAGTAACTGTTAAATTCTCATTGGTATCAATACTAAGCGATTCCATTGACATCTTCACTGCTGCAGGGAAACAACTATATATATCATAAGCATCAATATTTAGTTCTAAATTTTCTATAACTTCATTGATCTTATCAGCTGCTAGTTTCATTCCTTTTGATTCATGAAGTTTTGGTCTTTGCTGAATAGCTAACATATGATTGTTTTCAGTTGAAGCAATTGGATAGACTCTTTTTGATTTATCAATCATCAGCTCATCAGCTAATTTTTCACTGCAAATAATCAATGCTGCGGCTTGATTAAC
>CEVG01053912.1_pt1 | contig 14847 bp, 18 predicted proteins | sample 356511 | NCBI WGS metagenome assembly CEVG01 (sample SAMEA2623426, study PRJEB7988) | marine metagenome | biome: marine biome (ENVO:00000447); feature: surface water layer (ENVO:00002042); material: "saline water (ENVO:00002010), including plankton (ENVO:xxxxxxxx)" | depth 5 m | reverse complement strand
TTAAATACTTCCAAAAGAAACTGTATAGATCTCTGAATGTCCCAGAGTCCAGATTGGAATCTGAAAGCAGTTTCAATGTCGGTCGTAGCGCCGAGATTACTCGTGATGAAGTTAAGTTCCAAAAGTTCGTCACTAGACTCCGTAAGAAGTTTAGCGATCTGTTCAACGATCTTCTGAGAACTCAACTAGTTTTGAAAGGTGTCATGACACTCGAAGAGTGGGATGACATGAAAGAGCACATCCAGTATTCCTTCATTGCGGATAACTACTTCGCAGAGATGAAGGAAAAGGAAGTCATGAACGAGAGACTTGCTCTCTTGCAACAGATGGATCCTTACGCTGGTAAATACTTCTCTCTCGAATATCTTCGTCGTAACATTCTGCGTCAGTCTGATGCGGAGTTCCAAGAGATTGATAAGCAGATGGGAGAAGAAATTGAACAAGGTCTGATCGTTTCTCCTGCTGAAATGCAGCAGATGGAAAAAATGCAAATGGAGATGTCATTGATGCCTCCTGAGCAACCAGAAGAGGAGGAAGGAATGGATCCAAAAGATTATGAAAAAGGAAACATCTAAATAGTATTACCATAACCTAACATTATGCCTTCCCAATCCGCACTTGATATCGTTAATCAGTTGTTCGCTGGTCAGAAAGATCTATCTGACTATGTAGATACACAGATGAAATCCCTCGCCATGGACAAGATTGGTGATATGAAAAAAGAAGTAGGCGCAAAGATGTTCTCAGTTCCCGAAGAGGGTCCTGAGAATACTGAGCAACCCGAAGACGCCGTACCCCCTGATCAACCCGAAGCATCAACCGAGGAACCCACTGATGAAACTGATAACGGAGAAAATTGAAGACGCTAAGATCGTAATTACCGAGGGTAAGAACGGCAAGCGTAACACCTTTATTGAAGGTGTGTTTCTTCAAGCAGAAATCTGTAACCGTAACGGTCGCATGTATCCCATGAGAACCATGGAGCGTGAAGTCCAGAAGTACAACGAAAATTTCGTTAAGTCTGGTCGTGCTCTGGGTGAACTGGGTCATCCCGATGGTCCTACCATCAACCTCGACCGTGCTTCACACCTGATCACTTCTCTAAAAAGAGAGGGCAATAACTTTGTGGGTAAGGCAAGACTTCTTGAAACACCCATGGGTAAGATTGCCAAGCAACTGCTTGACGAAGGTGTCAAACTGGGAGTTTCCTCACGCGGTCTGGGTTCTATCAAGGAAGAAAATGGTGTCAAAGTTGTTGGCGAAGACTTTATGCTCGCTACTGCTGCTGACATCGTAGCAGATCCTTCTGCTCCTGATGCATTTGTCAACGGGATTATGGAAGGAAAGGAATGGGTATGGGCAAATGGCAACGTCCACGAGTCCAAAATTGATGAAATCAAGAAAAGAATCGACAACGCTGCGGTAGCACAGTTGGAAGAGAGAAAGATCTCCGCGTTTTCTGAGTTCTTGAAAAATCTTTAACTATAAATAATTAGAGCAATCAACAGCAATTAGCATTTGGAGCCAAAAATGTCTGACAAAATTGAAGAAACAACACTCGATGAATCCAGCGTAACTGCTGGTGCGAAACCTGCCGACCCCCAGGGTAAGCTGTCAGACGACGGTTCCTCCCTTGGTGGCGTACAGGATCTGGGCGGACCTACCCCTCAGAACTCGAAGCCTGATGACGATAGCAACAAGTATAAGATCGTCGCCAAGAGTGCTTCTGCCCCTACAACCAAACCTTCCGATGCTTCTGGCAATAAGCAAGACACGCTGAGCAAGAAGCCTACGTTTGATCACGTAGAGAACGAAGGTGAGGAAGTGATTGCTGAGGAAGAAGAAGTCGAAACTATCCAAATCGACCTCTCTGCTGATGTTGCTGCTCTGACCGAAGGTGAAGACCTGAGCGAAGAGTTCAAGGAGAAGGCAGCTACCATCTTTGAAGCGGCAGTTGTTTCCCGCCTCAACGAGGAACTGGATCGCATCCATGGCGACTACGCCAAGGTGCTTGAAGAAGAAATTGAGACTGTAAAGTCTGAACTTGCTGAACAGGTTGATGAGTATCTTTCGTTCGCTGTTAGCAAGTGGGCTAAGGACAATGAACTCGCCATTGAACACGGTATTAAGACCGAGATGGCAGAGAGCGTCCTTGCTGGTCTCAAAGAGGTTTTCGTCGAGAATTTCATTGATCTTCCCGACGAGAAAGTTGACTTGGTTGACGAGATGACCGAGCAACTTGATATTATGCAGAATAAACTCAACGAACAAATCGAAGAGAACGTTGGTCTCACCAAAGAGGTCGGCGGTTATATCAAGAATGGGATTGTGAGCGAACTGAGCGAGGGTCTGTCCCTTTCGCAACGCGAAAAGCTGGCATCTCTTGCTGAGGGAGTTGAGTTTGATGATGAAGAATCCTTCCGTGGGAAGGTTACGACCCTCCGTGAGTCGTACTTCTCTACCAAACCCGAAGTAACTACTGTTACTGAGGACGTTCAGGTTGAGAATCAGGAAGTAGGCGACACTATGAACGCCTATGTCCAAGCACTTTCCCGCTGGGCTAAGTGATTTTTAGTTCCACTATCCAATAAACTGTAAGTAAAGCAATGTTCAATTCTGAATCTTTGCAGGAAAAGTGGGCACCCATTCTGGAACACTCCGAACTGAATAACATTTCGGATAAGTATAGAAAGGCTGTCACCTCCATCCTGCTCGAAAACCAAGAAAAGTTCCTCAAAGAGGAAGCAGGAGTGCTGAGTGAAGCAGCTCCCACCATGAGTGCTGGCACCGCTGGTTTCTCTGGTAGCAGCACTGCCACTGGTCCTGTCGCTGGTTTCGACCCCGTGCTGATCTCCCTGATCAGACGCTCGATGCCTAAGCTGATCGCCTATGATATCGCAGGCGTTCAACCGATGACTGGTCCTACTGGTCTCATCTTTGCCATGCGTTCACGCTATGGCACAAACCGTACCGCTGGCACCGAAGCCTTCTTCAACGAAGCCGATTCGGAGTTCTCCGCAGAGAACGCAGCATCGAACCTCGGTCGTACCGCTCAAAGCGGCACCAACCCTGGTCTGCTGAATGACAGCGGCACCTACACCGTCTCTGACGGTATGCCGACTGCTGAGGCTGAGGCACTGGGCGATGCATCGGGTAATGCCTTTGCTGAAATGAACTTCTCCATCGAGAAGGTCACTGTAACCGCCAAGTCTCGTGCTCTGAAAGCAGAATACTCCCTCGAACTTGCTCAGGACCTGAAAGCTGTTCATGGTCTTGATGCCGAGTCTGAGCTCGCCAACATCCTCTCTACTGAGGTTCTCGCTGAGATCAACCGCGAAGTTGTACGTACCGTATACCGCATTGCTCGCCCTGGCGCTCAGAACAACACAGCAACTGCTGGCATCTTCGACCTCGACGTTGACTCCAACGGCAGATGGTCGGTTGAGAAGTTCAAAGGTCTCCTTTTCCAGATTGAGCGTGATATGAACGCCATCGGGCATGAGACTCGTAGAGGAAAGGGTAACATTCTGATCTGCTCCGCTGACGTTGCTTCGGCACTGTCTATGGCAGGCGTTCTGGATTACACCCCTGCACTGTCTGGTAACAGCAACCTGTTGCCTGATGACAACAGCAGCACCCTGGCTGGTACACTGAACGGTCGCATCAAGGTCTACGTTGACCCTTATTCCGCTAACGTTTCTGACCGTCACTTCTATGTGGCAGGTTACAAAGGTTCTAGCGCCTACGATGCTGGTCTGTTCTACTGCCCCTATGTGCCCCTCCAAATGGTTCGCGCCGTTGGTCAGGACACCTTCCAGCCCAAGATCGGCTTCAAGACTCGCTACGGCATGGTCGCTAACCCGTTCGCAGAAGGAACAACGCAGGGGAGCGGTGCTCTTAATGCTAACGCTAACCGCTACTACCGTAGAGTGCTCGTTGACAACCTCATGTGATCCGAGATTACATATTTTTCAGAGACCCGCAAGGGTCTCTTTTTTTGTACTTTTTTTGATTTATGTAAAAAAGCAAAAAATGTTCATGACGAACACTAAACTCTTATAAGTAATACAGAATCTATGGAGGTGTGACATGTACCCAAACCCCCTTCCCTATATCATGTGGAACATTGCAGGAGGTGGATATGCACAACATCTTATCGCGGAATCAACTAGACGAATGGAGACATTTTGAAGACACGTTAGATTCGCTAGACGTAGAGAATCAAAAGTTAAATGACTACTATGAATGTCTGATTGAGTGCGACAATTTGAAAGCGCATAGTTGTAAACGAGTTTGTAGGAGTCTGCTTATGTGAGAAAACCAACACGCTTCGTCTGTCCAGGCACCCCACACGGGGTGCTTTTTTGTTAAATAGTCATTATAATATGAGAACATATGCCGAGAGGACTTATGCGTAAGCCTGAGATCATGTCCAAGGTTTACAAATTAAAGACGAAGCTCTTCGACGGAGAGCATTCGGACAAAGGTGAACAGTGGCACGACGGTGCCCATTATGCCTATAATAAAATCCTGGACATCCTGCAAGAGTATCGCGAATGAGCACTGGTAAAGATCTGGACTTCATCGACAAACTCCTCCCTGAGTTGCAAGAGGCAACTCTAAGGATGAAGACAGACATTTTAATGGAGGAACCCTGCCCTGTATACGAGGGAGATGCCGAAGACTGGGCAGACTTTTGGTACGGGGAAGAAGCATGAACCCAGAACATAAAGCAGAAGTGCAGGAGATGATCGACGATGCCATACGCAGACACAATCGTAATGCTGGACTTATCAGTATGTGTGTTGGCTGGGTTGTTCTTGCACTTTTTGCTGAGGGTTTGCTTCGACTTATTGGAGTAGTACCCCCTGTCTTCCCATGGATGGACATATCATTGATGTAATAGGAACTGCCCTCCTTCTAGTGTTTGGTCTCACTATGATCTACCAAGGTCATATGATCTACCACTCGAAGCGAGGGTATCGTCATGCCGAGAAACAAAAACAGGATGCTATAAATACCAGGAGAAGAATAGAAGAACTCCTGAGGGACAAGTAATGCCTGAGTATTTTGATCCAGATAGATCTAGTCTCTGGAATAAACAAATTGAGAATAGGAACTTCCTATCACCTATTGGGTTTAAGATGCTGTTGGAACAGTTCCCCAAGGTTCCGTATTTCTCTCAATCCGCTAACATCCCTGGTATAGGACTCAACACTGTTGAGCAACCTACCATGATGGGACGTACTATCCCATGGGACGCTCATGGTTTGAACTATGAACCGTTCACTCTGACGTTCCTAGTAGATGAAGATCTAGAAAACTATATGATCATCCACAACTGGATGAAAGGTATCAGTGGTGGTGATGCCACATGGGAACGTGGAGTCTATGAAGATGAGTTCTCACCACGTTGTGATGGATCTCTTGCTGTGATGAACAGCAACATGCAAACTAACTTCTTCGTTACCTTCAAGGATCTCTTTCCTGTCAGCTTGAATGCGTTGGAATTTAATGCTACTATTGATGGTACAGAGTATGCCACGGCGTCAGTCGAGTTTAGGTATACTACTTACACCATCACTGACAAAGAAGGCAAACGGAGGGACGATCTTGAATGACACTAGATGAAATTCGTGACATGTGGAGAGAGGACTGTGTTGTTGACCAGAACGATCTCGACACTGAAAACTTTAAGTGTACAGTCATCCATGAAAAATATCTAAGCATCTGGTCTCAGTTCAAACTGATGCTATCAGATGCTGAGACCAAAAGCAAGATGCTTTACAAAGCAAAGTTTGAATACTATTCAGGCAAAGCACCAGCAAAGGTATACGCTGACAAACCATTCAATCACAAGGTACTCAAAGGAGATCTCACCACATACATCTGGGCAGATGATGAGTGGTTGAGAAACAAACAGAAAATAGACTACCTTGAAACCTGTATAAATTACTTAGAGATGATTCTTAAACAGTTGTCCTCACGAGGATTTCAGATTAAGAATTTTATTGATCTGAGGAAACATGGTGATTACTAGGATTGAAAAGAAGAACGAAGTATACATCAAGGTTTCAGCAGAACCACACGTACATAAAGAACTAAGCGAGCACTTCCAGTTTGAGGTGCCCCAAGCAAAGTTCATGCCACAGTACCAAAAGTACAAGTGGGATGGGAAGATCCGTTTATACTCCCCCGCAACAGGGGAGATATATGCGGGTCTTTTTGATTATGTCTGCGAGTTCCTAGACCAGAAAGGTTATGAATGGGAGGTAGACGAGTCCAAACACTATGGAAAACCAAATGAATCAGAACTTCTCGTATCACCTGAGGCTATCGCGGGGTATGTTAGATCTCTGGGTCTGCCTTTCAAGGCAAGAGATTACCAGCTACGAGCAATTTACCAGGCACTTAGGTACAATCGGAGACTTCTACTTTCCCCGACAGGATCGGGAAAATCTCTAATCATCTATGCCCTGGTGCGTTGGCACCAAGGTATGGGACGTAGGACATTGATCATTGTTCCTACCGTCTCTCTGGTTGAGCAGATGTATAAGGACTTCCAGCAGTATGGATGGAAGGCAGATGCATACTGTCACAAGATCATGGGTGGCACAGAGAAGTATACAGATGCACCCGTGGTCATCTCTACATGGCAGAGCATCTATAAAGAACCACGCAAGTTCTTCAAAGAGTTTGATGTAGTCATCGGTGACGAGGCACACCTCTACAAAGCGAAAAGTCTGTCAGGTATCCTTACTAAACTGCATGACTGCAAGTATCGTATAGGACTGACAGGTACTCTCGATGGTATGCACACCCATCAGTTGGTGTTAGAAGGTTTGTTTGGTCGATGTGACCGAGTGACAAAGACTATTGATCTAATGAAGAAGGGACATCTCACACCTCTACAAGTGAAGTGTCTGGTATTGAAGCATGGATATGTACCGTTTGATGACTATCAACAAGAGATGGACTACATCGTCAGTCATCCAAAGAGAAATAATTTGATTGTCAACCTAGCGTGTGATCTAGGTGGTAACACTCTCATCCTCTTCAACTACGTGGAGAAGCACGGAGAACCTTTGTGGGAGATGCTAAATAATAAAGTAAAGGAGGGTCGCAAGATCTTCTTTATACACGGTGGCATTGATGCCTACGATCGTGAAGAAGCACGATCCATATGTGAGAAAGAAAAAGATGCCATTATCTTGGCATCATACGGTACTTTCTCTACTGGCATTAACATCAAGAATCTACACAACGTAATCTTTGCAAGTCCATCTAAGTCGAGAGTGAGGAACCTCCAATCTATTGGTCGTGTCCTCCGTAAGGGTGAGAACAAGGCACAGGCAGTGTTGTATGACATTGCAGACAACTGTTCCCGAGGATCCAAAAGTAATTATACCCTTCGTCATCTTGCTGCTCGTATCAAGATCTATCAAGAAGAGTCATTCAATTACGAAATTAAGGAGATCAAACTAAAACATGATTAACTATATTCGACACGACGAACAATTCTTTGCTGCATTGAAACTGAACACTGGGGAAGAAGTCCTCGGTGAGGTTTTGATTAGTGAGGATCCTGATACGAAGAAGGATATGATCTTCATTCAGAATCCAGCGAAGACAAAAGTTATTGAGTTGCCAGATTCAGATGATGAGAATGCCAGGAACCACAAAGTTGCTATGGGATTGATCCGCTGGATGAATTTCTCTGATGAGGATTTCTATGTTCTAGATGAGTCCGCTATTATCTCTATTGCTCCTATGTCAAAGGAAGCAGTGATGATGTATAAGCGATGGATTAGAAAAGAAATCAAACAAGAAGAGACAGAAGAGTCCGAAGTCCCTATGAACGAAAATATGGGTCTAGTTGCTAAGGTAGAAGACGCCAGGAAACTCTTGGAGAAGTTGTTCTCTGAACCACCTCACTACCATTGATGTATAAGCTCTAAGGGATCTGTTTCTGAACCCTTGCAGTGTTAGTATAATAATTATTATTGTACTTGTCAAGCTTGTCACTTTGTCACTTGGCATTACTTGACTTTGCGGTCACGATAAGGTAACATTATGTCATCCGTGAGAACACCTATGCCGATAACTATGCCACGGAAGAATGCCAAAAAGAAAGAACACTATGTAGATAACAAACAGTTCCTACATGAACTGATCATCTACCGTAACAAGTGTGCAGATGCCAAGGAAAAGGACCTGCCCAAACCGCGTGTGTCTAATTACATTGGTGAATGCTTCCTTAAAATTGCTACACACCTATCGTATCGTCCTAACTTCATCAACTACATGTACCGTGAGGACATGATTGGTGATGGGATCGAGAATTGTATTCAATACATCCACAACTTTGATCCAGAGAAGTCGTCCAACCCGTTTGCATACTTCACACAGATTGTGTACTATGCCTACCTGAGGAGGATTGCTAAGGAGAAACGTCAGCAAGCAATCCGAGAGAAGATCCTGGAACGCAAGGGATATGAAGAGGTGTTCCATACGGATGACCTTGACAACCATGCTGATATGAACTACATTAAGGCGCGAGTCGAAACCAACACGAGGTACTAATTCATGCCCAACGATCGCTACATGGCACGCTACTGGCACGGTGGCACTGATAAGGATCGCGTCCGCGAACTTTGTGAAGAACTAACCAGCATTCTTGGTGGTGTAACATATACACAAGTCTGTGTCACAAGCGCAGGAAAAGAGTACAAGAAACTGGTATTTGAGTATGAAGATTTTACTAATAACTGATCAACACTTCGGTGCTCGTAATGATAGTCTTGTTTATGTAAACAAGTATAAAAAATTCTACTCAGAGACTGTATTACCTTACATAGATAAGCATAAGATCACTCAGGTCATCGCCCTGGGTGATACTTTTGACAGACGTAAGTATGTAAATTACAGTTCACTGCAAGCGGCAAAGGATATGTGGTTCGACCCCCTTCGCGAGCGTGATGTGAAGATGCACATGCTCGTAGGTAACCATGATATCTACTACAAGAATACTCTTAGAACTAATTCCCCAGAGTTGCTCCTGGGTGACTACTCCAACATTACTGTCGTTTCTGATCCTACTGAACTATCTGTTGGTGGTTTGGATATTCTTCTTCTGCCTTGGATTTGTGACGACAATCGTAGAAGATCGATTGAGTCAATCGAGAGCAGTAATTCTACTGTCTGTCTCGGCCATTTGGAGCTTAACGATTTTGAACCTATTCCTGGATACACCATGGAACACGGGGATGATCCGAACATGTTTTCAAAGTTTGATCTAGTGTGTAGTGGTCATTACCACCACAGATCTACCAAAGGAAACATCACATACCTCGGTAATCCGTACCAAATGTTCTGGAATGATTACGGTTGTGACCGTGGGTTCAACATACTAAATACTGATACCAAAAAACTAACCTTTGTCAAGAATCCTAATAGTATGTTCCACAAGATCTACTATCGGGATTCCGAAACTGCCAAGATTGATTATAAGAAATTGCAAGGCAGTTACGTCAAACTGATTGTTGAGAAGAAAGAGGATCAAGTCCTCTTCGATAAGACTCTCAAAAAGATCAACGATAGTAATATCGCTGACCTTAAAATTATTGAGGATACATTTGTACACCTTGATGATGTTGACGATAGTCTTGAACAAGAAGATACTCTCAGTATTCTTCAAAGTTGTGTCAAGGAGATCGACAACAAGGATGAGATTTTTGGTATCCTTAAATCGTTGTATGTAGAAGCACTAAGACTCTGATGTACGTACTAGTTGACAAGAAATCTGGTGGCGTGTATGCTGTTCGAGATGACGGCATTGATGAAAGAGTTGTTCAGATCTTTGAAGATCAGGATGACGCTGAGCGGTATCATGGTTACTTGATTGCCGACGACTACAAGAGGAAATTAGAAGTTCTTGAAGTCGAAGAAGAAGTCGTCAAAGAGAACTGCAACCAGTTCGGATATAATTACACGGTCATCCGACCAAATGATATAGTATTCCCACCAAAGGATTTAGAATAGTATGATTGTCTTTGAGAAGATCCGATGGAAGAACTTCCTGTCCACTGGTCAGCAGTTTACCGAAGTTGATCTCACTGAATCACCCACTACATTGATCGTAGGAAATAACGGCGCGGGCAAGAGTACCATTCTTGACGCGCTTTGTTTTGTCTTGTTCAATAAACCATTCAGGAAGATCAACAAGGCACAGTTGATGAATAGTGTGAACGAACGTGAACTACTTGTAGAGGTAGAGTTCAAAATCGGTACTATCGATTATAAAATAGTCCGTGGTATCAAACCGTCAGTGTTTGAGATCTACCGTAATCACGAACTGGTGGACCAGAATGCTGCTAACAAGGACTACCAGAAGCACCTGGAACAGAGCATACTTAAACTTAACTACAAGTCTTTCACTCAGGTTATTATTCTTGGTAGTTCAACTTTTGTTCCTTTCATGCAGTTGTCTGCTGCTCATCGAAGAGAAGTTATCGAAGATCTCCTTGACATTCAAATCTTCTCGCAGATGAATAGTATCCTCAAAGAGAGGGTCAAGGATGTAAAAGATCAACAACGGCAGTGCGAGTATGAACTCGAAATGGCACAGCAGAAAGTTGACATGCAGACTCGTAACATTGCGAACCTGGAACAAGTTGATGCTAAGCAAGTAGAGAACAAGCAGGCACTCTTCGTAGAGAATGAGAACCGTGCAGTAGAGATCAGAGATAAGATCAAAGGTATCCAAAAAGAAATCTCTGCAATGGAACCTGAGATCCTGAAACTGGATGTCATGGTTGAGAAGCACGAGAAGTTTAAGGACATGAAGTCCAAACTGTATCAGAAACTGAATCAAACTAAGAAGGACTATGACTTCTTTGTAGAGCACAAGACCTGCCCTACATGTACTCAGGATATTGATAGAGAACTCCGTATCGACAAGCAAGCACAACTCAATCAGAAGTGTGTAGAACTGACTGATGCAGGGTCACAGATCATGATGCAGATCACGACATTTGCTAAGCAAGTCAAAGAACTTCGTGACCAAGCAACTAAGATCAACGAACTTCGCTATGAGGTTCAGTCTCTGACCAAAGAAGAGATGCGTCTCCTCAAAGAGAACACCAAGATCATGACTGATGTTGGTAGTGAATCCACTAACTTGGAGAAGGAGCGTCAAGATCTTATTCAAATGCAACAACTGCTTGACAAGAAACAGGATTCGTGTTCTAATATCAACAAGCAGACAGATCATCTTAAAACGGTTGCTAATCTGCTGAAAGATGGTGGTATCAAAACTAAGATTATCTCTAAGTTTATTCCCATTATCAATCAGAGGATAAATAAGTATCTGCAAAGCATGGACTTCTACGTGAACTTCACGCTCGATGATAACTTCAACGAGAAAATTCTCTCTCGTTTCCGTGATGATTTTTCTTATGCCTCGTTCTCCGAGGGTGAGAAACAAAAGATCGATCTGGCACTGTTGTTTACTTGGCGAGAAGTCGCTCGGTTGAAGAACAGCGTCAGTACAAACCTTCTTCTTCTTGATGAAGTGTTTGACTCTTCACTCGATCAGTCTGCTACGGATGAACTGATGAGGATATTGAAAGGATTGGGGGAGAAGACGAATCTCTTCGTGATCTCACACAAAGGCGATGTGCTCTTCGACAAGTTTGAGCGCATCGTTGAGTTCTCTAAGGATGGCGACTTCTCTACCATGACACCTATTCAGGGATGAAACACATACTCTTCACGCTCAAAGGTTGCCCACATTACAAACTAGACGATGAAGCAGATATCAGAAACTGTCTGGTAAATGCAGCGGTAATGTCACAAGCAACTCTGCTAGATATTACCAGTTACAAGTTCTCTCCATTAGGTGTTACTGCTGTTGCTCTCCTAGCAGAGTCGCATATCTCCATTCATACCTGGCCAGAGAAGAACATGGCAGTCTGTGATGTCTTCACTTGTGGGAGTCACACAATGCCTGAGTCAGCAGTCAGATACATGTATGACTACTTAGAAGCACATGAGATAGTATCGTCTCAGTTCATCCGACCATTAGACGAAGACCCACATGGGACACTTGAATAAGTGGTACAGACCCTCTGGTATTTTTTACCAGGGGGTTTTACAATGTATGCATACAACACAAGACACCGATGCGTAAAACCCAAGAAATCCAAGGTAACCTCGCTCGTTTGCTTGCTACCGAGAACTTGTTGGTTGAGCACAAGCAAGTCTCCACTGCTTCCTTTGACGTTGATAAGCGCGTTTTGACGCTGCCCCTCTGGAACCGTGCAAGCGATACCGTCTACACCATGCTAGTCGGTCACGAAGTAGGTCATGCCCTCTTCACTCCTAATGACTTCGCCTTCACTGATGACTGCCCTAAGGCATACGTCAACGTGACTGAGGATGCTCGTATCGAGAAACTCATGAAGCGTAAGTTCCCTGGTCTTACTAAGGACTTCTACAAGGGTTATCAAGAACTCAATGAGGATGACTTCTTCTGCATCGCAAACGAAGACCTCACCAAGATGACTCTGATCGATCGTATCAATCTTCACTACAAGATTGGTGCCTACGCATTGCTCCCATTTGATGACGCTGAGACCCCTCTCAGAGACGCTGTGGGCGACGCTGAGACGTTTGACGAAGCAGTTGCTGCTGCCATCGCTATTTACGAGTTCTCAAAGGAACAGCAAGAGAAGAAGCAGCAGACCTCAGTACCTGCTAAACCACAGGGATCTGATGCTCCTAGCAGTGGTGAGCAAGAGACTAAACAGGAACAAAAACCTGAGTCTGGTGGTGAAGAAGGTGAAGGTGAGCAGCAGGAAGAGGAAGAGTCTCGTCCTTGGTTCACTGACAGTGACCCTGAGGAAGACCACCGTGCTGATCGTGACCACGATCAAGCAGACCTTGACACTCCTTCTTATGAGTATGCTGATCCTGACATCAACAATGTCACCACTCAGCGTAACTTTGATAATGCTGCTGAGAATTTGATCGATAAGGAAGCAACTTCACCTGAGTATGTGACTTTCCCTAAGTTTGATATGAGTAAGATCATTACTCCTAACAAAGCACTCTGGGAGAAAGCAGAAGAATACTGGTCAGAATACTATGCTGATCGTATTGAAGAAGGTATGGACATCTTCGGTGAGACTGATAGCAACTTCGTCAAGTTCTGCAATGACACTGCTAAGGATGTGAACTACCTGGTCAAGGAGTTTGAGTGTAAGAAGTCTGCATCTTCCTATGCTCGCTCTACCACCTCTCGTACTGGTGTTCTTGACACTAAGAAACTGCATCAGTACAAGTTCAGCGAAGACATTTTCAAGAAAGTCACTCGCACACCTGACGGTAAGAATCATGGTCTGGTATTCCTGCTTGACTGGTCTGGTTCTATGTCAGGAGAGATCTTCGATACTGTGAAACAGATCATCAACCTTGCTCAGTTCTGCAAGAAAGTTGGTATTCCTTTCGATGTGTACTCTTTTGTCACTGATGCATCACACAATCAGTTCTTTGGTCTCCCTACTGATGCTGAGTACAAGGATATTCCTGATCATCAGACTCGTAACGAGGGTGAGTTCTGGGTTGACAAGAGATTCAAACTGGTCAACCTGCTGACTAGTGAAGGCAACAACAAATACTTCAAGCATCAGTGCCACATGCTGTTCCGTGTTGCTTCATACTGGCAGGACCGTAGTTACTATGCCTTCCGTCCAAACCCTCCCCACTTCCTAGGACTTGGTGGCACACCTCTGAACGATGCTCTCGTAGTTATGCACCAGTATCTTGGTGAGTGGCAGCGTAAGCAGGGTGTTGAGAAGTCTCACCTAATCATTCTGACTGATGGTGAGTCACAGTGCATCGGTCGTACTACTGGACCTGAGGAGTCTCCTTATTTCCAGCATGTGTACCCTCGTACACTCGGTTACAACACCATCATTCGTAACAAGGGTCGCTACTACAACGGTATCCACAATGCAAACACCTCTGCTACCTCTGGTTTGATTCGTATTCTTCGTGACTCATACCCTGAGTGCAGCATCCTTGGATTCAGAATCTGTCAACCTAGGGCACTTTCTTACTACCTTCGTGTTCTTGACGCATGGGATCACATTGATGAGTACAACAAAGTGTTCAAGAGAGACAAGTCGGTTGTTGTAAAGAACTCTCCTTACACTGAGTTGTATGTAATCAAGTCCAACTCCTATGACCAGGATGTTCACATGGAAGTTGCAGAAGAGGCAACCAAGAGTCAGATCAAGTCTGCCTTCAAGAAGACCTTGAAGTCCAAGGGTGTGAACCGTAAGATGCTCTCTGCCTTTGCTGGTCAGATCGCATAAAACCACTTCAATAAGTGTCCACCACCCCCAGACATGGGGGTTTTTTCTTGGTATCTTATATACATACAAACAACACAACACATCATGCCTTTCGCTCCTGTTCCCGTGACCACCGACGACCTTGTTCAATATCTGTCTGCCGCACATGGCGAGACTGTCGGCACTCAGGAACTGCTTGGTGCTGCTGACCACTTCAACTGCTCTTACGCAACTGTCAAGAAGCGTTTGAAGGGTCACAAAGCAGGCATCGGCAAGTGGAACCTGACTGCTGTTGAGCAACTTGAAAAAACTCTCTCAGCACCATCCGTACTCCCTGCACACGAAGTCAACTTGGTTCCTGCAATCGACTCCAACTATGTTCCTTTTGGCAACTTCGCTGATGTCAAGAAGATCATCAAGTCCAAACTCTTTTACCCTCTGTTCATCACTGGTCTCTCTGGTAACGGTAAGACCTTCGGTGTTGAGCAAG
>CEVG01122570.1_pt1 | contig 14866 bp, 10 predicted proteins | sample 356511 | NCBI WGS metagenome assembly CEVG01 (sample SAMEA2623426, study PRJEB7988) | marine metagenome | biome: marine biome (ENVO:00000447); feature: surface water layer (ENVO:00002042); material: "saline water (ENVO:00002010), including plankton (ENVO:xxxxxxxx)" | depth 5 m | reverse complement strand
ACACCCACACCTACACCCACCCCAACCCCAACCCCAACTCCTACCCAAACCCCAACACCTACCCAAACCCCAACACCAACCCCAACACCAACTCCAACTCAAACATTAACTCCATATGATTGTTGTCAAGATTTAAGCAACTCGTTCAACATACAAAAAGATGAAAATTTACTTGAAGGTGGGTATATTACAATAGTATCCTCTTCTGAAGGAAAAATTTGTTATAGTGAAATAAAAAGAAATAGTACAAGTACTACACCTGTAACATATAATTGTCCATTTGGAAGTTCAAATTTTGAAAATGGAGGTCTAACTTTTTCTTTACCTGCAATCCCACTAGAAGATATTCTGCTAAGATACGAAAGTGTAGATGGTGTTTGTTATGAAGTTATACTACCAAAATTTACATCATTCGGTTCAGTATATCCGTTTTCAGTAATAGAAAGAACACCAACTCCTACACCAACTCCAACACAGACACCTACACAGACACCAACTCCCACACCAACACCGACTCCTACACCAACACCCACACCCACACCCACACCAACACAAACCCCAACACAAACACCAACTCCAACACAAACACCAACACAAACTCCAACTCCAATCGATTGTTGTGGTGAGATGAATACAATACTACAAATCGATAACAACATTGGGGATTACACAAATCTTGGTATAACAATATCATCATCGGAAGATGGAACGATTTGCTTTGATGATACATCAACTGAACAACAATTGAAAACAGACTATTTATGTCCATTAAATACATCGGATTTCAATCAAGGGGGGATGACAATTTCATTATCTAGGAACTTTAAAAGTCCGTTACGAATTAGATTTTTACGAACCAATGGAGATTGTTATGAGTGTGAACTAAAGAACTCGGTCGGTTATGGTGTTAATATACTCAGAAAGATTACTTAAATGGCAACAAAAATAATAAATTCGGTAGAAACTCCAAATTATGGAGTTATATATGGTGGAGACCTTCTTACAGGTGGTTCTGATCGTGAGTATAGAAATATAGTAAAGTTAAAAAATAATGTAAGTGAAGATGCCACAAATACACATGAGTATATTAAAGTAATTCAACAGAATGATGTTTATACCAATTCTGCGTGTATGGCATTTTGGATTTATCTTGACCAAGAAAGTGCCCCATCTTCGGGCATTATGTTAAATAGGTCAACCGATACAAATAATAAAACAGGTGTTGTAATCAATGCAAATGGAGAAGAACTTGAATTGGGTTTAAATTGGAATACACCTGAAAACGAAGAAGATTCAAGTTTCTTTTTTAATCTTGAAAAGGAAACATGGTATTGTGTAGTCGTAAACTTCTATCCATCAGGTATATCAAGGTTGTTTGTAGATAATGTATATGTTGGTTCACACGATACAGGATTTACACGACCCTATGTTACATTTAATAATATTGAAATAGGAAGATTTTGTGGTATGATAGATAATGTTATGTTTTATTCCGACATACTTGATTATGGAAATGTATCATTGAACGAGCAGGTCATTTCAGAGGTTTCCTATTTTTATCACGAAGGACGAACTATACAAAAAAGTTCATATATCGAGGAATCCAAAAGACAACCCATTACTAAACAAGACTTTCTTAGAGTAAATGGTGGAATTGATTATTATTATTTACAAGATGACAAATATGTTGAAGCATTTGATAATTATGCGAATAACATAATAGACAAAATGAATATGGGTTTTACTGAAAAACAAGCAATGGATATGCTAAACTCCGAACAACAAGAAGAACAAAAATTTGTTGTAAGTGGTGGAAGTAACGACGGAATAAGAAAAGTTGCTAGTGGAAAATTTAGAAAAATAAAAGGAAGAATAATAACAACATAAAAATATTGTATATAAATATTTATACTATAAAATATATATATTAATCATGGGATACTTAAATAACGAAACAATTACTGTTGAAGCAGTCCTCACAAAACGAGGAAGAGAACTATTAGCATCAGAAAACGGACTAAATATTACAAGTTTTGCACTTGCCGATGATGAAATTGATTATACACTTTACGACACAAACCACCCTGAGGGATCGCAATATTATGACGCAGCTCTTAGGACTATGCCTGTATTTGAACCTCTTACAGACGAAACACAAGCACTTAAATACAAATTGGTAACTCTTCCGTCAGGAACACAAATGGTCCCTAAAATTAAACTCGGACAACAAAGTATTACTCTTGATACAGATTATCAAGGGTTTGTGTCAATTACACCCACAACAGATCCTGTTTACAATACTACACTTGGATATACTGCGGTATTATCAAATAGTGATGCCGGAACATTAGAAGGTTCTGGTGTAGATGCGTCTGTATCACAAACCACATCCTTGTTTATTGGTGATACTTCAAGTGAACAATCAACAACATCGGTTGGATTGCAATTTACTTTTCGTCCAAATGCTTCTTTGACAAAAAGTGTTGTTACGACTCTAACAATAATTGGTAATGAAACGGGTGGTTCTATTACAATACCTGTCAGAGTGTTTACTGAAGCACAATCCGAGAGTGAACTAATAAACGCAATTAACTACTAATATGATTTACAAACAACTTGAAGAAAGTGATAAAGTCACAGGAAGAACTCTAAAGATTTCTTCAGGTGCATTTTCAAATGAAGAGTTTCAATTAACCGATATGTTTATTGACAACTCAGACGGTGGTGAACTTGATAGTCCATTGTCTTATATTGTACAAAATTTAGATAACGATGGTGACGGTCAACTTGATATTGTAAAACCAAGTTTCATATCTACAAACGATGCAATTGCATACAACGAAAATTACTCAGAAAATATTAATGTATCAGAAACGAATTTATATCACACGGACAATTGGACAAGTGTGAAGTCTGGAGATTACTATGCAAATGTATATAATCTTCCACCAACCGAACCAAACGCAGAAGTTCAATTTACAGTTTCTTATGGTGACAAAAACGGGTATGGTTCACGTGTCGGTGAAAAGTCTGCGTCTGTAACAAAGGCAATTTATAATCAATATAAAAATATATTATTAGGACCAGGAGACTCTTTTTTTACGTTTCCTAAAATTGGTGACGAGGTTGCGGATCGTGAGTCAATTTACATAATCAATTTTGCTTCAAGTAGAATTAAAGAAAAATTAGATGAAGGTAATTTAGAATTCACTTTGAAATTAAAACACAAATATGTCGACCCATCAACAAACGAACTCAGAGAATTTATATATGAGCAAACATTTAGAGATGATAGTAGATATCAGACAGATACTCAGATAGAAGCAGGAAGATCAAGAATTGGAAAGGTTTTTAATATTATCAAAGGATCACTTACCGACATTGCACCACAAACCGAAGACTATTATTCCGATGGAGGTGGATTAACTGGAGACGGTGAGGGTTTTGGTTTGTTTTATCCAGACCTCGGAATAGTGATTTTAAATCCATATGCAATTGCATCCGACTCTGGAAACTTTTTTAGATCGGAATTAAATGCAATTCCAGAATATTCAACACAGGATAATGATAAAAATGCAGGTACATTTTTTGCTTGGTGTGGTGGCATTGAGAATGTTGAAGGTGCGGATAGTAATTTCAGATATGGAACAGATAGAAATCATCAAAATTTCTTAAAATTATTTTATGCTTTGAAAGACGGTGAAAATATAAAATGCAGAAGCACCGAAAACATTCCATCAAAGCATTATTTTATTCGTGTAAAAAACACCGACTTTAATTATAGCAATAACCCAACTTATGTTTATCAAAGTGATGAAGCAAAGCAAAAAAATGTAGAAACTGGAATTTCTAAAGATTATTGGTATGGTCGTGTAAGGCATGAAGACTTTATATCCGACCCACGCACATACATTACAACAATTGGGTTATATACTGAAAATAATGAATTGGTTGCCGTAGCAAAACTAAGTACTCCTATATTAAAGAGTTTTGACTCAGAAACATTAATAAAAGTTAAATTAGATTTCTAACAATTTGTTGTAAATATATATACTTATATTTATGATAAAGAATATAAAACTTTCTGATAAGAATGTTAGGAAATTTCGTGCCAAACGAAAGTGGAAATATTCATCATTAGAGTCTACGAACGAACTTATTCTTGAACAAGAAGTAGATGGTGGAACAAAGATACCATTGTTTTCTGACATAAATAATATTATTTCACTTGAACAATCTGAGTCTGATCCAGCCGTCACAATTAGATTCGCAAAAAAAACCGAAGGTACTTTTTTTCCACGTGGACATCCACACTTCAATGAAGACGAAGAACTTTTAAATAAGGACGGAACATATTGTAGAACCATTCATAAATCTATAAGTCATTTGTTTTATAATAACTACGGAACTCCTGAGGGAGAGAATGATATAATAAACCCACTGATGATATTTGGTTCTGAAACTGGTGTGTATGGAAGTGATGTAAGTCACTTGGACGCAATAAACTCACGTGAAAACTTAAAACAAGAAATAAGAAAACTTGGTGACTCGGCATGGGTTTTAGATTTTTCAAAAAATAAAATGGGAGATAAAGTATCACCAAATTCGTTTACTATAAAAGATAAAAGTTCCGATCTTGGTTCTGTTAAAATTATTGACGATGGTGCAACCAATTTAGTTATAAGTGATTCTTCTTTAAGTTCAAGTGATTCTGTGGGTATATCTTCAAACTCACGTGAAATCTCAAGAGAGATTGGTGACGGAAATACATTTGATTTTAATAATTTAAGTTTTGGAAAAAATATATCTGCTTATGAAAAATATTTATTGGTTGGTTGTCCAGTATCAGAGGATGCACCCTCTGATATAAAAACAGGAAAAGCAGAAATACTTTTACATAATCAATCAGGTTCTACCGAGAGTGGTGGATTTTCAGTATTAAAAGAGTTGTATTGTCCGTTTACCCAAAACGGAATCTCACAAGAAATTAGTAGTGATGGAAATGATATACTTACTGACCAACTTGGAAATCTTCTTGTTCATGATAACTATACTATAAATGATATGTTTGGAAGTTCTGTTGATATTACACGACTTGATTGCGTAGTCGGCTCTCCACAATCACATATCAGAGGATCAAACGAAATCCACGCACATGGTCATGTTTTTGTTTACAACAAAGATAAAGGGGGTATAGACAACTGGGGACTTATAAATATACTTGAAGGTGAACCCGGATCAGAATTTGGTTTCGCAAGTTCTTTACATCGTGATTATTTATTGGTTGGATCACCTGGACATGATAATAATAATGGTTCTGTTTATGTGTTCAAGAAAACAAAAAGAACAGAAAACCACCCTTGGATTCGTGTGTCCAATGTTTACGATGAATATGAATACGATGAAACAACGGGTAAGCACAAAGGAACATATCCAACCGAAACCGAAGAAGTAAATAGAATAAATAGAAATGTAACTCGTTGGAAAATAGAAAATGTTATATCAGAAAGAGACGAACCAATTTCATATATTGATAACTCAATTCTAGATGTCGTAACTTTTGATGATAAGAACATATCAACGAAGGGAGAGTACGAGGGAACACCTGAGTTTGCCATTGGAGACCCAACATATGATTTAGTTTCGGTCATTACATTAAAAAACGATGAATTAAAATCATTTAAAAGATTTGGAGAAATAGTAAAAATAACAGATACCAATATTTTTATAGGTTCACGTGAAAATAAGATGTGTGCCGTGTTTACGTGGGATGCTAGTGATGATACTGAATTTACTTATACTCATGAACAAACGATAAGTAGTCTTGGTATATTCCAATATAACTTAGAACCTACAAGAGAGTCATCTTATTTTGATACAACCTTTGATGTAGATTATGAAGAAGAATTAGTTTCTATTACAATAACTAATCTTTTACTTGATGAGTCTGATATTTCCGATGGTTTTGTGTATAGATTAAATCAACCACTTAACAAAAACATAGATAATGTAGTAACACACGGAGGTACATTTGTAGAATCTATAAAAGTTTTCGGTGGTAGTACATATAATGTTTTATTACCATTTTCTGAATTTTCAAGTGGTGTAAACAAAATCTATTTAGGACTCGAAAAATTTGGAATGTTACATGGAAATGAATCAGTCGTAACAATTTCAATCGGTCCCGATTTATATAATACACAGAGTCGTGATGCTATTGTTAAAACTATATACGAATATAATTTTGATATACAAAACAATTTTATGTTTAGTTTAGACGCAAATGAATCATATTGCATTATAGGTGATCCAAATGATCGTGAGTTTAATCAAAGAAACGACCCAATAAAAATTACGGCTGGATCGGCATATGTTTTTAAAATCGAGAATGGAAGATTAACTTTTAATGAAAAAATTTATGGAGAAGAAACAGACGAATTGTTATTTTCCACTAGATTTGGAAGTGATGTATCTATTCTAGGTGACAATTTTATAGTTGGTTCACCGTGTACCGAAACAAGTAGCATAGAAATAAACAGTGATTTACAAAACGTAAGTGTATCTGATTATACACAAGGATCAGATGGATCTGATTCAGACTTTTATATTTCAAATACAATTTTAAAAACCGATTTTACTTACGAATTATTGGGAGGAAATCCAATTGATTGTAAACTGAAAATCAACATTACAAATTTAATTCTTGAACTTGATTACTTAAAAGATTTTGAAATATATGCAGATTTTATTGATAAAAACGCAAGTGGATATATTCGTGAAATTGGATTTCTAAATAAAGGAATATTCCGTGACAAAACAAATGTTATTTATGAAAACGATATGATTTTTGTTGAATTCTATATAAGTCTTGATCAAAACAATTTAGAATCGTTGATTGATTCGGAAAATAGCATAAATGAAATTGATTTTGCTTATTACGCAAAAAGAAATTCTGTGGAAGGTTCGGTTTATTATTATTCTATAATAAACGATAATCCTGTAATTAGAAACTCTATTAAAAGTTATAAGAATAGTTATAGCATAAGAAAACAATCAGGAACATCAGTTGCTTTAAGTTCAAATTTTATGTTCTCTGGTTGTCCTGTTGAGGGAAAGTTTCCTGTATCTGGATTATATACTATGCAAGAAGATGAAATCTACTTATTTAGTGATGTAGGAACCGTTGCAACAAGTTTTGGAAACTTCTCTATAAATGAATTAGACTATTTAAATTATAATATTGGAGGAAAAGTAATTGCATATGAATCAACTGCTATTCGTGACAATAAAAGAACATATGTAGGAAATGTATTTTACAAAAATGGAATAGCAGTTATTTCTAATGTATTTGAGCAATTTGATGAGTTATTTTCAGGTACAGGTGAACGTGGATTTGAGTTAGAGTTTGAGGGATCGCATACTATCTATGAAAATGAGATTTTATGTAGGGTTGAACCATATGAATTTAATGTTAGTACGAATCCAACATCAATTAGTTACGAAAAAATAGCATTTGATGTAAACGAGGACTCTTTGTTTGATATAAGAGATGTTGCTAACATTTATAAATATATAATGGGTTCTCTTGTTGATCCTACACAAAAAGATGCAAGTGAAGATGAATATACGGTAGGAAAAGAAACACTACAAACGATAGCAAGACAATACGAAGTAGATATTTCAGACATAAAAGACTCATCTGGAAATAAAGTCACAGAAAGAACATTTAAAGTTGGAATGTTAGTTTTGATAAGAAATAAAATAAGACATATAGTAAAAAGAGTAGAGTCTATGGTTCATATATCACTTGTAACAGGTGTAACTACCGATGTACTTAGAAAAGAAAATAATTTAAGAAGTGATTTAAGTTTATATGTGGGTCAGAAACTTAAAATTCCATCAGGTGGAGATGTTCCTGGTGCAATAAAACTACAAGAGGGTCAAAATACAAACAATCCGAATGATGACATTATTATGACCGAATCAGAAGATGTTTTGTTAATAAGTTCATTATTTTCCACAAATTCTAATTTCGATATCAAAGAAAGTGAATATCAAAAAATAATAGGTAATTTAGACAACCTAAAACAACTTGGTTCAGACGGATTAGATATTGATGGGGATGGTATTGTCAGTTCAACTGATGCACATTTACTTGCTAGATACTTTGTGGGAAGACGTGGAAACGAGTTAACAAAAAACTTAATAGATGAAAATTCAAATGCAACACGTTCTACTTCATTTGAAATAATAAAATATCTTGATGAAAAAACAGGTAAGAACTATGGAAGAAAAATAAAACAAGATTTTCTTGATTTTCGTGAAAATACTGCAAAAGATAGAAAAGGTAGTTATTTAGCACCATACGCAACTACAATTGGATTATATCAAGGTGCTGAACTTGCAATGGTAGCAAAATTAGGAAGACCCGTTAAAATAATACCAAACTATCCCATTAATTTTTTAATAAAATATGATTCTTAGGAATTTTAAGTAATATTTATAGAAAACACTAAACTTTAGGAAACTTATTATGGCAACAGTAAAAAAATATACACCAACACCAGCAGTAGAATTTAAAAATGGAAAAACCCGTCCTTCAATGGGTTCTGCATTCGGAGGAGCAGGATCAGGAGGACTTCTTGGACGTCTTGATACTAATAGTACATTATATCGTCAGGCTGCACCAGCACTTGGTAATTTAGCAGGATCTCCTGGTATTCCTGAAACCGACTTAAAAAAATATAATCGTCCTGGTGTAAGTTTCTTTGGACAGGATTCAAAATTGGGTGGATATGGTCGTGGTGCTGGAAACGGAACTAATGCGTTTACAGATCAAGCACGTTCGGCTGCGGCTGCTAATGCAAATCTAAAAGGTGGAACAGGAAAACCAAACAATCGTGGTTTTATGTGTGGTAAAACAATGAGTTATGGAATTGACAATTCTGATTATGGTTCTGGTGATCCTGCAAGTGCGGCGGATGCAAGTTTTTATCGTTTGAACATGGATACAAGTCGTTACGGAGAAACAATTGCATTTACCGACTCACGTGGAAACAGAAACTCTTCTGGTCAACGTAATGGACAAAAGGGTGACTTCCGTGCGAACAGTGGTCAAAACGTATATAAAAAATAATTCCTTGATTTTTTAGATTTATTTGCATATAATTCTGTATGCAAAAAATAAATGTATGTTTAGGACTTGATATTAGTTCTACCACAATTGGGTATTGCTTTTCAAGTTCTAAGACTAAAATATTGTCAGCTGGTTTTGTTGATATCAGCAAAAAATCTGATATAACACAAAAAGCACATCATTTTGCTGAGATTATAGACAAAATTGATTTTGGTCCCGATATAATAATAGTAGAAGATACTCTCAGTGGATATGGTGGTGGAAGAACGAGTCAGCAAACAATTATAAAACTTGCAAAGTGTAATGCAGTAGTAAGTTATGTAATAGAAGCATTATACGGAGTTGAAATAAATCACATTAATGTTTCAACCTTAAGAAAATCGGTTCTTGGTAAAAGTCGTGAAAAGGGAGTAGATAGTAAAACTTTTGTACGTGAACAACTTGAAAATAAGATTGATTTATCTAAATTTATTGTATATAATAGCAGAAAAAATTATGATAAAAGAAACTACGATATGTTAGACGCAATCGTGGCATCTCTTTATTATTGGTATTCTTTAAAATAGTGGGTATTTCCGAACAAAAACTTCTAAATCTTCTGCAAAAGATATTAGGAGCAGGTAAAATCGTCTCTAAAGACGAGGTTATGTTTATATGTCCATTTTCTCACCATAGAAAACCCAAGTTGGCAGTAAATCTTGTTACACAAAGATGGCAGAGTTGGATTGATACCAATGCAAAAGGACGAAGTATATACGCATTGTTTAAACGATTGCAAGTTCCAAGTAACTATTTTACCGAATTATCAAAAATAGTAAAATTACCCAAGAATACTAAAACCGAAGATACCGAAAAACAATTTATTTCTTTACCTTATGAATATAAAAAATTAAGTGAATACCGAAGTGAATTGGATTACACAAAAGCATTAAATTATTTAAAAAAAAGAAATATACAATCATACGATATTGAACGATACGATATAGGATATTGTTCAGATGGAGATTATGGTGGTCGTATCATCGTTCCATCATATGATTGTGATAATAAACTAAATTACTTTCTTGCAAGAGACTACACAGGATCTGCGTATCTTAAATATAAAAATCCACCAGTTAGTAAAGATGTAGTTGTTTTTGAAAATCAAATAAACTACGAAGAACCAATTATTTTTTGCGAAGGTGTATTTGATGCTATGGCAATAAGAAGAAATGCTATTGCTTTGCTTGGTAAAAATATTCCAAACAAGTTAAAATTGAAACTCATAGAGCATGATGTAAAAGAAATTACAATTGTATTGGACAATGACGCATATAAAAATGCTATGAGTATGTCAGAGTCACTTATGAAAGAAAATATTAAAGTGAGATTAGTCAGAATGGAAAATGAAGATGCTTCTGATTTAGGATTCCAACGAGTTATTACTAAAATAAAAAATACCAAACTACTTGATTTTGGTGAGTTAATGAAACAAAAGTTATGCATGAGTTAAAATCAGATTTAAGAAATGTTGAAAAAGTATATCATCTCGCAGATATTCATATCCGAAATGTAAAACGTCACACAGAATATTCTCAGGTTTTTGAAAACTTCTATAATCAAGTTAAAGAAGATAATTATGATAATGCTATTATTTTTATAGGTGGTGATATTGCTCATGCAAAAACAGAAATGAGTCCTGAACTTATTCATCAAATTTCATCGTTTCTTCGTGAGTGTTCTAAGTTACACCCTACACTTGTAATTGCAGGAAATCACGATTGTAATTTAAACAATCCTGATCGTCTTGACGTATTGTCACCTATAATGGATATGATGGATGATGAAAATTTGTTTTATCTTAAAAACAGTGGATTATATAAAATAGGAGATGTTGTAGTAAGTGTATTTAGTATATTGGATGATTCTAGTAATTATGTTCGTGGTCTTGACATCAATGACACTTCTATAAAAACAAAAATAGCAGTTTATCACGGAGCAGTAAAACGAAGTCGTACTGATGTTGGTTATGTTGTTATGGGTGGTGATATTGATTTAAGTATGTTTGATGGATATGATATTGTTATGCTTGGTGATATACACAAATATCAAGTTTTACAAGAATATCAAACTGAGCATAAATTTATAGCAGAAAGCAATATAGATAAATACAAACTTGATGGTTGGAGTGTGATTGATGAATAAAATACTTGTAAAGTGTAGAAACATTCACATTGGTGACATTCTTCTTGCAAGTAGTGTTGCTAAAAAAATAAAGCAAAACAAAATATGTGAAATTCATTTTGATATAAATTATTTACAACCACTTGAACTATTAGATTGTAATCCTTATATAGATAAAGTTTTTTTTATGGATAGTGAAAAAAACTATGACATTATATATAATTTAATTCCTGAAAATTTCACACTAAATCCGTATGAATCAATAACTTCTCAATTTCAAAAAATGTGCGAAATTAAAAACTTCGACGATACCTTTGAAATTTTTACTAACCAAGTTCTTGATTATTCTATTGAAAAAAGTATGTCTGAATTGAAAAATATTGGAGATTGGAAATCTGATATAATAAAAGTTGGATACCAAATGGATTGGCACAAAAAAAGTTTTTTATTTACTGAAGACGAATACAATAATGCTATTGGAGGAGAAACTGGTTTTGGTTATGGTCAAAAAACAAGAAATACCTTTGATATAATTAATTGCATGGAACATCACCCAAGAGTAATTTTATTTGCTTTGGGTCTTGAAGATACAATTTCTAAAAGATATCCTACTATCAATTCAACAAGTAAGTTTACATTTACTGCAAGTTTAATAAAAAATTGTGATTTTGTAATTGGTTCTGAGGGATGTCTCACAAATATGGCATCGGCACTTGGAATAAAAACTATAATTACAACTGACTATATTCATCAGATGTTTGGTCCTAAAGGAGTGGTTTGGCAACAAAATGGAGGTGATTTAAGTAATCTCGAAAGTAGAATTCCATTTTTAGGACCTAATATGTATTTTCCTAATCAAGATCATGTTCATCTGAGTCCCTTTTTAAGTGATGCCGACGTGGGTGCTGAAATTTTAAAAATTGTTACAAATGGAAGATAAAGAAACATATATAAAAGTAAAACGACACAATAAGAATAAACCAGTTGTAGTTTATTCTGGAAGTATGATACAACAAAATCACGGTGAAAAACCAATTGGTCATGGTTATGTTTTATGGGATTTAAATAAACAAAGTCACACTCACCACGAAGTTCATAACGATTATGGATACTACACAATTGTAGTACAGGATGGAAAATGTGTTAGTGATCTAAGTGCATTGCCCAAAAAAGCAAGATTGCGAGTAAAAGTTTACAATACAACGGCAACTGAAACTAAAGAAATAATTGCCGAAATCAGAAAACAAACTAATATTAGTGATTTAAATGTAACAAGATGTGATGCTATTTCAGAAGCAAAAAAGTATGATCGTGATAATAAATTTGATTTTGGAGATATTACTACAGTTCAAGTTCAAAATGAATTAATAGAAGATTATCTTCGTAGAAACTTTGTAGTAGATGACGAACAAATAAAAACTGCTCTTGATATTAACAAAGAAATAAATGAAAAGTTAGTAGTAAAAGAAGTTTTAAGAAATTGTATTTGGAAACCAAAGAAGTTTGAATTCGGCAATATGTTCAGTTACGGAGAAGGAAATGTAATAGATTTTTCAAATATGAAAAGTGTAATGGGTTTGTTTGCTTCAAATGCAAGTGGTAAAAGTAGTGTAATGAGTGCATTGAGTTTTTGTTTGTTTGACAAATGTGATCGTGCATTCAAAGCTGCCCATGTTCTCAATACACAAACAGACTCGTTTTATTGTAAACTAAATTTTGAAATCTCAGGTGTAAATTATTTCATAGAAAGAACTGCAAATACGAAAAAAAATGGAGATGTAACAGTAGCAGTAGATTTTTGGAAGCACGATGATGAAGGACAAACAATATCCTTAAACGGAGAACAAAGAGCCGGAACAAATGCTATTATTCGTGATCATGTTGGTTCTTACGATGACTTTGTTTTAACAACACTAAGTTTGCAAAATAATAATGCAATTTTTATTGATAAAAGTCAAAGTGAACGAAAAGATTTGCTTGCTCAATTTATGGGGATTGATATGTTTGATCAACTTCACTCAACGGCATCAGAAGATATAAAAGAAATAAATGCACTTCTTAAAAGATTTAATCGTGAAGATTTTGATGAAACTTTAAATGAAGTAGGTGAAAAACTAGAAAATATTAAAAATCAATATAATGAACAGGATAGTAAAACTAATGTTGCTTTGCTAAAACAAAAAAAACTTAATAAAGAACTTGCCGATAAAAACTCACAATTCAAAAATTGTTCTTTTGATGAATCATCTGTTGACATCGATAAACTAGAATTTAATAAAAAGAATTTAAAAGAACGAATTGAAGTTGCAAAGGAAAATCGTTCATCCGAGTCTGATAAGAAAAAAAAGTTATCAACGGAAAAATCTATAAAATTTAAAAAGATGAATGAACTTGAAGGTGTGGATAAAACATATGTAGAAGTTCTGCAAATTCGTGAAAATATAAATTTAGTAGATAAAGATCTTGCTGTATTAAGAACATCGGTTAATGCAAAACTTGATAAATTAAAGCACTATGATAATCACGATTATGATCCTAATTGTAAATATTGTGTTAACAATTCAAAAAATTTAATTGAAAGTGCAGAAAAAACTAAAAAAGAACTTGATTCAGATAAAGCAGACGCAGATGAATTAGTAAAGCAAAAAAATAATTTACAACAGAAATTAGATATACATAAAAATGTTGAATCTGAATATGAGTTGTTTAACAATTTAAAATCAGAAATAACTCAACTTACTTATGAAATAAATCAAACTGATTCAAAGATTTTAGCATTATCTAGTATGATAGATGCACTTGATAAAGATATAGTTTTAAATGAAAAGAGTATAAAAGAATATTATGAATGTAAAGATATTATTGAATTTAATAAATCATTACAAATTGAAGTAGATGCTTTGCAAAATAATCTTACGGGTGTAAATGTAATCGCAAATAAAGAAACTGAAAAACTTCAAACTCTTTTCGGTGAAGTTAAAATTGTTGAAAAAGAACACGAAGATGTGCTTGCATCAATAGAAGAAGCAAAGGGATATGAAAGAAAGAAAAGAGGATATGAACTTTATCTTGATGCTGTTAAACGTGATGGCATTTCATACGAGTTAATTTCTAAAACTATTCCTAGTATTGAAAGTGAAGTTAATAATATACTTTCTCAAATTGTTGATTTTGGTATGAATCTTGAAATGGATGGAAAACACATTTACTCAAAGATAACTTACGAGGATCGTCATTGGCCATTAGAAATGTGTAGTGGTATGGAACGATTCATAAGCAGTATTGCTATGCGTGTAGCACTTATCAATGTAAGTAGTCTTCCTCGTTCTAATTTCCTTGTTATTGACGAAGGTTGGGGTACGTTAGACGGAGACAATATTAGCAGTGTATTTAATCTATTTACTTATCTAAAAGGTCAGTTTGAGTTTATCGTGGTTATTAGTCATTTGGATGTGATGCGTGATATGGTAGACGAAATTGTAGAAATTCAAAAAGAAGGTTCATTTAGTAAGATAAATTACGGAGCATAAAACATATTTAGATATATATTTATTATGTACCTGAAAT
>CEVG01162082.1_pt1 | contig 14886 bp, 6 predicted proteins | sample 356511 | NCBI WGS metagenome assembly CEVG01 (sample SAMEA2623426, study PRJEB7988) | marine metagenome | biome: marine biome (ENVO:00000447); feature: surface water layer (ENVO:00002042); material: "saline water (ENVO:00002010), including plankton (ENVO:xxxxxxxx)" | depth 5 m | reverse complement strand
GCTGTGGGTAAAGGTATTTCTACTGTTTTTATTGTAACAGCGTTTGGTAATACTATGGTGGGTAGTTCCACTAAGCTTTCATGATGAATGTAAGTGCATAGTAAGGTGATCTAGTATCAACACTAACAGTATCTGAACCAGATATATTTACTGTATCTGAACCTGAGAAAGTGTGTGTATGAGTATTGATAGGAACAAAGTTAGCATCTGATGCAAATCCAAAAGTCTTAGTACCAGTTGTAGCTGATGTAGTTCCGGAAATACTAACAGTGTCAGAACCAGAAATGCTAACTGTATCGGTTGCTGTGTTAGAACCACCTGTAGCGTTTAGCGAGTAACTGTTACCAGCACCAACAATAAACCTATCTCTTAGATCTGGTGTACCATTATTACCGTCACACAAGTACCAACCAGAAGGAGCAGTTGCACTGTTGTACATAATTATCATACCGCTAATAAACGATACTATTCCAGTTAGGTTTGAGCCATCAATAGCTGGTAATGTACCTGTGATATTTGCAGCAGGGATATTTGTTAATGATGCACCAGAACCACTAAATGTTGTGGCTACCATTGTGCCTGCTGCTGTAACTGTACCTGTATTTCCATTAATTGACAAACGGTTAGTTAAACCGGCAACAGTTGATGAATCTGATCCAGTTCTAAATACTAAACTACCACCTTCATTTGCAACAGAACAGTCAAATCTTCCACTACCACTTCTTTGTAACATTATAGCAGCCCCAGCATCATCTGCTGAAACTACTAGCGCTGCGTCAGAGACAGAAGTTCCACCGCTTCCAACTATAACAGCACCAGTAAATGTACCACCAGATAAAGGCATCTTAGTAGCAATGCTGTTAGTTACAGTTGTAGAAAAGTTTGCATCATCACCTAAAGCTGCTGCTAACTCGTTAAGAGTATTAAGAGTACTTGGGGATGAGTCTACTAAGTTTGATATAGCTGTATCTGTGTACGCAGTTGTAGCAACCTTTGTTGAAGAATCACCGGCAGATTGTGTTGTTGCAGTTACACCATTTGATAATACTCCAGCGCTAGATGTTAGACTACCAAATAGTGTGTCTCTAGTAGCTACGTCTACACCGTCAACTGTTCCTGTAACTGTAATATTTCCTGTAACATCTAATCCTGAGTTGCAGTCTACGTTACCTTCAAAATCAATTTGACCATCTGAAGCAACAGTTATATCAGCTCTATTGTCATCTTCGTTATAAACAGTAAATACACCATTTAGGTTATAAACAGAAAAATCATCTTCACTGTTAGTATCATTTAAATGTAATCTTGGGCTTGCGCTTTCAATATTTATTTGCCCAGTAGTAGTTATATTTCCAGTAGTAGTTATAGCTCCTGTTACATCAATGCCAGCACCAAAGTCTGTATTGCCATCTATATCAAGATGTCCATCAGCATTAATTACAAGTCTATTAGCATTATTTGAAGAATCAAATATCCGAAATATTCCGGTATCAACTTGTAATAAATAATCTGGGTCATGTGGTGAACCAGAATTATCATTAAAATTTAATCTTGGTTGCGAATCTTGAATAGTTATATCATTACTGGTTATCGTTCCAGTTGTACTAATATTTTGGGCTCCTCCTTCTGCTCTAAGCACTGGGAAACCACCTTGAGTTGAGCCGTCATGTACGACAAGAGTATCCTTGTCTGTATCTACAGTAACTTCGCCCTCGGCTCCAGTAAAGCTACCATGTTGCGAGGTTGATCCTCGTCTTAGTTTTAATAATTTTGCCATTATGCTATTGACCCGAAGTCTAGGGTTAAGTTCGTTGTTGTTATTACATTAGGTGCGATAGTTTGACCAGCAATTAGAGCTACGATTTCTGATGCTGTTTGATCTCTAGTTGCGTTATCTTCTATATTACTAAGTTTTGTACTATCAGTAGCTATATCTACACCATCTACAGTGCCTGATACTGTGATATTACCTGTTACTGCTAAACCAGCTTGAAGTGTCTGTAATCCAGTAAATGTGTTAGCACCTGTTCCAGCCAAGTTACCAGTAGCTGTAACACCACCTTGCCAAGTAGAACCGTTATAAACTCTTAACTCATTAGATGTAGTATTGAAGTAAAGATCTCCTTCATCGTTATTAGTACTAGGGTCAGAACTTGCTATTCGATATACATTTGCAAAGTTATTAACGCTTGCAATATTACTTGCAGTTGTGTTTACGTTGGCTATAGAACCAGCAACTGTACTAATGTTACTGTTAGCTCCGGCTACGGTTGTAATGTTAGAGTTAGCTCCAGCAACTGTATTTATATTAGTATTATTACCAGCTACTGTGTTAATATTTGTAGCGTTATTAGCGACAGCATTAATATTAGTAGCGTTGCTTTGTACGGCGTTAATATTTGTTTCATTACTATTTACTGCGTTTACGTTTGCTATATTAGTTCCAACAGCATTTACGTTTGCAATGTTGGTTGCTACTGTATCTATTTCAGATGTACCTTCGTTAAGGTCATCAGCAACAGTAGTTATTTTTGCAATATTTGTTGCAGCTGTATTAACGTTAGCTATGTCAGTTGCAACTGTATTTATAGAAGCGTTACCTGTGCCTGTAGTTAAAGCGTTCGTAATTAGACCTAAGTCTTCTGAATGGATTAACTGTCCAGCTACAATATTAATGTTAGCTAAGTCAGACTGGTTAGGTGTAATAGGACTAAATCCGTCACCAGAGCTAGCATCATAGACCATCATAACTTTGTTAGATGAGCTATCAAACCATAAGTCACCTAATACTAAGCTGCTTGAGTCTGGTCTTGCTGTTGGTGCGTTATTACTGATTTGGTATCTATCAGCAAAGTTATCTATACTTTGTATGTTAGCTCCAGCTGCTGCTATATTAACAGCGTTTGCAGCTACAGTAGATACTTCAGTTGCTTTTGGTACTAACCTATGAAATTGATATGTATTCAATACTGATGTAGCTTCAACTAATACTCCAAATCCAGCCGCTAAAACTGTAGTTCCACAGTTTGTAATTGTAACCGTAGAGTTACCTACAGTACCGTTAGCAATAGTTACCGTGCCAGCTGTTGGAGTTCTGCTAGTACCTATACTTTTAATACTTACAATAGTCCCACCAGTGTCAGGATCATTAATGTCAGGGTTGTCATTAGGAAAACTTAACTCATCTGCTATTGGTACAAAACCACCTACGTCATCAACAAGATCGATAATACGTAAGTCTATAGCCTTTGTTGTAGCTACTTTAGTATCAACACTAGACCATGTAACACCACTAGCTATAGTCTCACTAGAGTCTTGTCTAAGAAAGTTATCTTCGACTTCTGTCTCTGTAAAGTAGCGACCATCTAATGCACCATTAGACAGTTCAGTTTCTGTAAAATACCTATTGTCTAATTGACCATTGTTAAGTTCTGTTTCGGTATAGTATCTGTTATCTAATTGACCAGCGTCTAGTTCAGTCTCTGTGTAGTATCTGTTATCTAAAGTTCCTGTTGCTATTTCAGAATCAGTAACAGCATCAGCTTGTATATGTTCAGATCCAACAGCGTTGTCTTGTATGTTATCTGCATCTATACAGTCATTAGATAAATGAACATGGTCAATAGACCCGTCTACATAGTGCTCAGAATTTATAACGTCATCTTGTATGTTATCTCCATCTATAATGTCATTGGCTAGATGCTCATGATCTATACTACCAGCAACATAATGTTCGGAGTTAATTACATCGTCTTGTATGTTATCTCCGTCTATAATGTCGTTAGCTAAGTGTTCATGATCTATCGACCCAGCTACATAGTGTTCAGAGTTTATAACATCGTCGGCTATTTTATCAGCGTTTACAGAATCATTTTTTATATTAGCTGTTTCTATAGCACTTGCTTCTATATCATACGACTGTACAAGATTAGGTACTTGCTCTTCTTGTGCTCTGTATAAAAGCTGTGTTATGTTATTATTTAGGTCAGATGCTTTTACGGACGACCCTGCTGTAAACGTAGCCTTAGCTGCGTCAACACTGGTGTCACGATATATGCGGATAGTTCCGCTAAGTGGTATATTGCCTGATGTAAAAACTACATTACCACCACCTGTAGTAGTGTAGCTAGTAATATTGTAGTGACTGCTTGTTGTTTTAAGCACACCATCTACACGGACTTTGACATCAGATTCTTGATATGAAGGGAAAGAAAACGACTTAGTAGCGTTTCCATCCCCAGCGTATTCTACAAAAGTTGTTGCCATTATTTATAAATTCGTTGTAGGACTTGGATTTCGGATTGGAATGTTTCTTTAGTTTTGGTTAGTCGTTTTGCTTTCTTTGCTCTCTCTTCTTCTTTTATCTCAGCTACCTTTGGTTGCTCTGCACTAACTTGCTGCCATGCTAATTTTCTAGCAGCTTGGAATATAGCATCTATCTGTTTGTTATGATAGAAGTCCATAACCTCGTACTCAGTTCTCTGACCTGTAGAAATTAGTCTATTCATTTCTGCAATAGATTCTTGTATCTTAGGATCATCTGCAAGTCTATTTAGTCTAACTTCTAGGTTCTGATCTCCAATAGCTTTCTGAAATGCAGATCTAAGTCTAGGCTCATCTGTTAGGTTGTCACCTTCTGGAGAGTATAGAACTGACATTCTCATATCATAGCCACTGTTAAACAGCAGGGTTCTACCGGGACTTTGGCTTAGGTTAAACTGTATAGGACTAAACATATTAAATGCTCTAGTCATAAAGTCGTATGGCTTGACTGGATTTCCATTAAGTATATCATACTTGATTGGTAAGTCTTCGCCGGGTAAGCCTTCTGCGTATAGGTTTCTGTTTCTAAGAGAGTCAACCAAACCTGAGTTTAGTTCTCTCATGTATGGTGTAAATAGTTTACCAAGTTCGTTACGTAGACCACCTAAAGGTATTGTATTGTTCATCAAGTTAGCTGCTATTCTTGCAGGCTGTCCGGGTTTTGCACCAAACAAGTCTACAAACGATTGTAAGCCAGCAAGATAAGATTTACTTGTTACACCCTGAGCTAGCAGTAGAGATACCTTGAGTAGGTTATCTTTTGTCCACTCTTCACCCATAAGTAAACTAGCGTCACCTATATCAGCTATCATAGACATGACTTGGTTAAATGGTTCAAACGAATCGTAGCCTACTTGTACCTCGCCTATTTTTATAGTTCTAGGTTTGTAGCCTGCATCCATCCAAACATTACGCTTTTGTCTATCTATTGGGCCGTTACCTGTTAGCTCTCCTGACATCCATTTTTGTGCAGCCATAAATACTAGAGCAGAGCCCATCGCCAATCGGCCACGTTGTAGTGCCTTAGCATTAGCAAGTTCTCTAGCATTAGTAATACCAAACTTTGGCCCAAGCTCTGCAAAGGCTTCTGGTGTTGGTTTTGCAAATGCTATATCGTTAAACTCTTTGACTAAGAAGTTAAAACCGGGTGTAAATTTAGCTGTAAGTTTTAGACCGTTTACACCTGTACGTGCAAATAAAAAGAAAGGTCTAGCCCAAGGATTCTGTTGAAACACTGCGTTTAGGTTTCTAGAAAAACCACTAAGGTCTTGAGTTAGTGTTACTTCTTTACGTGCAAACTTTGTAGCTTCGTCAACTATATTACCATTCGCATCGAATATATCACGATAGAAAAAGTCTTCAAAGTCTCTTACAAGAGGAGCATCAATCTCAGTATATGAAGTTAACTTACCAGCATCTTTTACATCAAATGCAGATAGTAATGCTTTCTCACGCATCTTAGCTCTACCTAGTATATATGCAAACGCATCGTCAGTAGCAGCCATAATCTTTGTAGAGTATCCTAAGAAACTCTTATCATTCAATGTACGTGCCATGTTAGCCATACGAAATGCAGCCTTGTCGCCGGGTGTAGCACGACCACTATCTTCTGCCCATCTACGTAATACTTCCCAGTTTTGATCTCCAGATGTATACTCAGAGAATCTAGTTTTAACAGTTGATATTTCGCCTGACCAGTAAGAGTTTAGTCTAGTCTTAAATAGCTCAAACGACTCTGGTATAGCTTCCATCATAGCGTTCATAGATGCTAGCCCTGCACGTAAACCACGCACGTCTTTGGTAAATGGTAGTGACAATGCAGCACCTAGAGTTGTAGCCATAGGACGTAAGAATGTATGTGTAGCTGTACCGATGATAGCTCTAGCCGGTGTCTTAGGGCCAGATAATATACTATGTGTCATTACACCTTGTAGTTCTCTGACAAGAGCACCTGTCTGTTGTTTACCTTCGATCTCACCACCTCGTATCATTTTACGAGCCCACTGGTCAAAGTCATCTAGATTGTTTACAGTTTTCATGGATGAGAAAGCTTCAAACAATGCCATAAGCATTTCACCATTTGGATCTGTTTCGACTGATATATCTAGTATAGCCTGTATTGACTCACGTGTATCAGCCATTTCTTGTGACAATGTTTTTTCTAGATATCTACGTTTGCCTGCACCTAGTTCTCTAAAGTTCTGTGACTTGATTATTCTAGCACGTTTAGCTTCTGTTAGTGCCACAAACATGGTGTCACGTATAGCTTCTAACGGGCCATCAGTATCAGCTAGGTTTACAAAGTCTTTTAGTTCTCTACCAGCAATACCTAAGTCACGTACTTGTTGTAAAAGTGTACCAACAACCATGTCAGTAACAACAACATACTTACTTGTTATTGTGTCAACTTTATCTATGACGTTACCATCTATATCTGTAATAGAGTATGTATCAGTAGCTCTTAATATTTCTTCTAGATATTCTTCTGGAGACATATCAGCAGCATTTCTACCAGCTGTAATACGTTGGTGTGCAGCTATAGAATCACCAAATGCTTCTACAAGTGTCTGTCTGTTTGTTTTAGCTTCTTCTATAAGCTCATTATATCTGTTATTACTGTATAATTTACGTAATACTTCGTCGACAACCTCTTCGCTAAGACCTGAGTTTTTAGCAGCACGTTCTCTTTGTACTGGTGTTATAACGTTACCAGCTGCTCCTTCTTCAGAACCCCAGTCGTTTTTTATTTTCTTCTGGTTTTCCCATACAATAAATGGGTCATCCTGTGATAAAGTTGCACCCTGATGTGTACCAGCCATAGGCTTGTTTTTAGCAGCTCTAAAGCCAGACTCGCCTTCGCGTAGTTCTTGTAATCCTTTAGCTAGTGTCTGTTCATCAACACTTTTACCTCTAGATTCTATCATCTTTTGTACTGATTGCTTACCCTTACCAAGAGCCATAGCAGCTCCATCAAAGATAAGACCTATGCCCATACCTTCTACGATGTTCTTCATTTTCATCATAATAGGATGGTCAGTTTCTTTTGTGCTAAGAGGTGTATCAATCCAACCATAGTGATCTCGCATCATACCTAATGCGTTTTCTGCATCAGATTCTTTTGACACTAGGTCAGATATAGCACCAATACCAGCTGCACGTACAAGACTAGGAGCACCTAGTAAAGCTTTTGCACCGGCTGCAATACCTAGAGGAGCACCAGCTGCGACTGCACCTTTTGCTGCTAGCACTGTTGCACCAGCCATAGTACCAAAGTGTACTGTGCCTCTTAACATCTTACCCCACCATGTCTTTGTGACAATAGGATTAGAGTAAGATTTGAACGGATCCCACTCTGGTTCGTAGTATCCTTTTTCTTCACGCTCTTCTTGCATTTCGCCAGATAGAGCATCTGCTGTTCTTTCAGCAAATGTAGCTACAGACGTAGCCGTATCTTGAACACCACCAGTTAAGGCAGACTGTAACTCTTTTGCTACAGCCTTGAAACCCCAGCTACCTTCTCCACGAGGATCTGTTAACTCTTCAGCTTCGTTTTGGATAGCCTTCTCTTCTTCAATAGCCTGTTCCTGTATTTGTTGTTCCTGTTCAACATTACCTTTGAGAGCATCATTGGCTTGGTCAAACGAGTCTTTTTCTTTGTTTTCTTCTTCGTATATAGGCATTAGTCTATTTCAGTTAGATAATAAGTGTTCATTAATCCTCTGGATATTGAGTTTGGCATAGAGAATGAGTCGTACCCTAGACCATCAAACTCAGTATCGTCGAAATCTATGTTGACTGGTTCAATAGATTCGTATGTAGCTCCACCTGTAAAACTGCTCATGCTGCCTAACTGGTTGTCACCATACAGTATTTCGTTTTGATGAGCTCTAAGTAGTAACTCTTGGTTTTTAGCATTGAATGGTGCATCAGCTGGTAAACCTGATCTTTGTAAAGCTTTGTTAAATGTTGACTTGTTCCATTTATATTTACCAATCTGTATACCAGCTCCGGTAAGTACACCAGACCTGTTACCTTTGCTTGTAAATAACTCGCCAACCTCTGTCATAGATTTAGTTTGTATGTTAAAACTATCACTATAACTTCTACCAGTTCGATCTCTAAATGTGTTATGGTCTGCACCTTTTGCAGCCATTTGATCCTTAAATATACTCATGTTATCGCTACTGTATATCTCTTGGCTCATAATCTGTATAAGATTTGATGGAGTAGGAAATCTATTTAACCTCTCTTGGTCACGCTCTGACATACCATCATCTGGAAACTTAACAAAGTAAATCTTGTCAGGATCAATAGTTTCTATGTCAAGGCCAAGTGCTTCTACTCTCTGCTTCATTAACTTTAAAGGATGTATACCAGTCTTTCTAGATAAGTTTAGATAGAACTCAGGTATCTGTCCATTCTGTTTTTTCAAAGCTCTAACACCTAGAGGTAAAGCTGACTCTTCACCGGGTAGATACATTTCACTACCAAGCGTGTTACTGTAATCTTCATCATCTTTGTTTAGACGATCCAGAAGTTTGTCTTGTAGTAAGTATCTTTGAGGATCATTCTCAGGTTGACCGGGAGGTGGGTAAACATCATATGGGCCAACGCTTTGTTTCTTACCATCTAAGCCTATAACTTCTGACTTTTGTTTAGGATCTGCATAGTTAGCTTTGATCTTATCGACAGCTATTTGATGAGCTTTGTTAGCATTATTTGTTTGCATAAATGCTATTCTATACTCTTCTTCATAAGCTATACCCATATTAGTTATGGTTTCAAGATCTTGAATACTAGCTAGGTCTGGGTCTTGTACAATAACATTACCAGACTTATCTGTTTTTGTATTTACTAAAGCATTAAACATCTTATTAGCTTTAGCTGTTAATGCAGAGCTCGGCTTAAATCCGTTAATTAACTCTTCAGCATCTGTCTTAGTTCTTTTTCTAATATCACCATCTTTTATAGCAGCAAGTCTAGCTTCTAAAGTACCAGAGTCAATCTTACCATCAGCTGCATCAAGCAGTATAAATCTAGATTCTTCTTCATCATCGTAGTCACCGGGAACATAGTAGTCAGCAAGTTTCTTTAATTTTGGATCTGTAACAGGTAGTCCTAGATCTTTAGCTATCTTATGTAAATCTTTTGTAACCATGTCTCGAGTTAAGACTACATCATCTGGTAGATCTTTGTAACCTTCAATAGCTGAGTTAACAGCAGTTTCAGCTTTGTTAGTAATTTCTAGCTCTCTTTTTTCAATGTCTTTCTTTTGAGATCTCATAATGAGTTCTCCAAGTTTGTTATCTAGAAGAGTAGCACCCGGAGTATTGACACCAGCTAGGTTTGTTTTGACCTTGCCGTTTGTACCTCTTTGAGTAAAGTATGTATCTCTAATTAGCTGTAGTTCTGTAGTGCCTATGTAACCTTGTTCAAATGCTTTGTCAAGTCTGTCGCCTAATTTAGCATATGCAAAGTTCATATCTTTCTTACCACCCGGAGCCCCATGTGCTAGCCTTGTAAGTAGTCCAGAGTTAGGGTCATCATCAGTACCAAATAAATACTCTGATGCCATTTCTGGATTGTTGACCAACATGTCAGATAAGTTAAGTATCTCTTTTACTTCACCTAACTTTAGCTCTTCTTCTATCTTACGATTTAGACCTTTAGTGCTGATACCGTTGATGTTTTTACGTAGATCATCAAGCATCTTATTCTTGTGTCTACCTTTTAGAGTGCTCATAGCACCTGATTGCATCAAGCCACTGCGACCCCAAAAGAATAAAGCTTCGTCAGCTAAACCTGAGTCACCGTCAGCCATAAGTTGGTTGTAGCTTCTACCGTTAGCACCCGGAACCGCAGCATTACTAAGTGGGGTGTTAAGATTTTGACCTACAAAGTTGCTAGTCCAGTTTACAGCTTTCTTAGCAGTAGCAGCTGAGTTTTCATCATATGTAGGTATATTTCTAATAGTAAGAGTATCTAAAGTTTCAGTGGCTTGATTTTTACTGTCTGGAGCTGCATTGTTTTTTTCTACTTCTTGTGCAGCTAGACTCTCAGCTTCAACTTTATTTTGATTTACTTCTTTACTAAGTTCTTTTTCAGCTTCTGCGTTTTCTTTAGCTACCTTGTCATCTTGACCCGGTACAAGTTCACCAGTATTGGTATCATAAATCTTACCATCTTTACCTTCATATGTACCTTCTCTCTGATCTTCTCTTAACGACCTAGTATCATTCCAAGCATCTAGCTTTTTCTTAAACTCGACACCTTGACCTATAAGCTTACCAAACTTTTGAAAGTTACGAGATCTAGTTTCTGCATCTGCAAGAGCATTTTGTTTGGCTCTTTCGTATGCAGCTGCGTATATTTTGTCTGTTTCTGCTAGAGCTTGGTTTGCTACTTTAGAACCATCATAGCTGACTTCTGCAAAGTTGCTGTCAGAATGGTTGAAACTAAACTGTTCAAACTCCATTAAGCAACCTCCCTAAACTCAACATCAATCTGGCTGTAATCTACAGCAAAAGCACCATCGCTTCTTTTTGATACTGCCTCTGGTTTTCTTAGTAAAACATCCTGTGCCATAACACCTATGTATTGTGTATCTTCATTAATGTAACTAAACTTATAAATATCATAGCCACTAATGGACGTACCTATCTTTTTGATATCTTCTTTTATTCTTACGTCACTACCAATAAATGGCGAGATAACGCTCATACCAAAGCTGACACTGTTCATAAACTGACCAGCTCTGTCTTTTGGTGGTAGCATAGTAGGTGGCCCAAACTGTGGATCGAATCCAAGTTGTGTACGATTACTACGTAGTTGCTCTTGTAAACCTCTTGTTATTTTAGTCTGAGCTTTTGCTTCTCCAACAGTTGCTAGAGCATACTGCTTTCTGTCAACTTCAGCCAGCTTGTTATAAAAGTCTGCTTTCTGTCTTCTTCCAAAAGCTCTTGATCTACCACCTTCATTTACAGCTGCTTGAGAATAATACTTCTGTGCTGCTTGTTGTTTGTCTAGTAGACCTTTACCTTGCTCACTTAGAGCGAAGGCAGTAAAGTCAGATTGAGAACGAGATTGTCCTAGTCCAAGAATGTTGTTTATATTATCCTTGAAGTCAACCTCTTTATTCCATTGTTTGATGCCGTCGGAGTAGTATTTTAGTATCCGCTTTTTGTTTTCTTGTCTAGCGGCCTCTCTTCTTCCGGCGTTAGGATCTGGTGCACACACGGCAAAATTCTATAAATTGTATATTGTTCGGCCCATGTTCAAACTTACGTAAAAACTTGAAACCTAAAAATTGTAATAGTTTTAGATGTACGGTGTTACGAGAATCTACGATATTCCACAGTAATTTTTCGTTACGTTGTTCAAGCCAGCGTTTAGCTTCTCTTGCAAACGTAATTGGGTATTCGTGTATAGCTGGAGTGCATAGCATCCAGACTTCTCCAGTCGGCCCAACTCCGGCCATGCCAGCAGTCTTGCCGTTAGGCACTGTGAAATACACGCACAAGCCCGTTCTAGCCGCTCGTAGCAGCTCTTCCGTAGCATCTAGCCCATGACCTTCTTCGACCTCTCTGCGGTCATCTGGACGTAGATTAGAGGCCACCTCTCTGGCAGCCTCCTCTGTGATTGGGTGTATATATTCGTCTAATTTAGACACGTCTGTAAAATTTGGGTGAGAAATCACCTTCCCAAGACATAGCTCGTAGCGTAGCTGGGGCAGGGTGAGTTGATTTAAGTGTAATATCTACGTTTTTATTTCTTTCGTAGACTGGGATAGTTTTGATAAACTCTTCGAGATATGGTGCATCAGAGACTTGGTATTCGTCAAGCTCTGTTGATTCATATACTTCTGTGTAGTCAGTTTTTCCAATTCGTTCAAGTGTTGTTTCATAAAGACCTATCTTACCAAAGTGAAGTTTGATTCTATGTATAACAAGAGATGAGTTTACATCAGCACTTACCCCTTGCCCTTGAGCTTTAGTTACAAAGAGTGTAGGAAACTTTATACTATAGTCGTATATGTAACCTATGTGATATGTGTCTGTCCATTGTCCCGGTACTGTAAGTGTTGTACCGTTGATAGTAGGTTTTGCATATCTACCTACACGTGTGGAGTTTGAGTTGCTATCTACAATAGCTAGTGTATAATTTGGACTTGTGACTAGACTTAGCCAACCCACATTACTGAAGGTTGTGGTGTTGCTAGCTGAATCATAGCTACCACCGTCAAGAAGAGTACGATTATCCAAATGTAATAAGAAGTCGACATTATCTTGTAAAATAAAAGGATCTGATTCTTGTTGTACTAACCTTACGCTTTGTAAAAAATTGTCAGTATCTATAAAATAGTACTCATCATTTATAACAAAGTGATACAGTAATGGGTTGTTAAACTTCCATTTAAACCATGATGACTGCTGACGCTTATCTCCTACGTTAACATATCTAAATCCTATAACCTCGTCAGAGTCAGTCTTACCTATAAGAACCATATCATTTTCTCTAGATACAGTAAGTAAGTCAACTTGTTTTGGTATTAGTGTAGGTACAACTCTACTTTGTTCTACAACATTTGGTTCTGCTTCTCTAGCTATGTTAGCCATTTCATTGAAGCGACTGAACTTACCAGAGTTATCTAGATAAGCTATAGTTGTACCAAGTGATATAGGAGGTATTTTTATATTATAGTTATTAGTTGCAAGACTACGTAGCTTTGCAGTATCAGGGTTAAAAACTGTGTCGTCAGATGATAACAAGAATTGTTGGTTTGAGCTGAATACAACTAGACCTGTATTTATATCTATGCCATCAAATAGTTCTGATGGAAAGGTAGAAGAACATGCTATATCTACAGGATCGTTTGCACTAACTGTCAAAGCAGTTTGAGCAAAGAAGTCAGGTTCTCCAAGTGTACCAGCTTGTGATAATATTACATTTTCTCCAGCTAAAAAGGCTAGCCTATTTCTGAAGAATAGTACTTTATTAATACGTTTATTATGAAACGACGGGAGAGGGTTAGTCTCTTCATCACCTACAGCTCTGTCAGCGTATGTAAACTGTTTGATAGTAAATGTAGCTACCTCGTTTACTGTACCGGGATTAGTCAGGGCTGTTCTTTGTATAACCAAAGGCATGTTTGTTAGAGTCTTAGGTATACCGGGCTTGGCACATTCTGTCCATGAACCTGTACCATCCTGATCGTTTAGACCCTCGAATCGTAGGTAGTAGTCGTCTTCTTCTGATATTCTAGCATTTGCAATTTTGACTATGTAGCCATGTTTACACTGTTTTGGTAGTAATGTAACATCGTTTACTGATGTACCCATGCTTCGCATCAGGTCATCTTCTACAATCTCTACGTTAAAACTAGAGCTACTAGACATGTAGATGCCGTTACCAATTATGCTTGCAGAGATACCTGTACTGTTTAATTCTGCTACTATGCCAGCTAAAACTGTATCAGCACTTACAGCAGTATCAGCATCAAAAGGTGTACATGCTGGACGTACAGCCCTGATGTTTGCTTTTACGGCAATAGCTTCGTGGTCGGTAACTTCAATAGTATATGTAGCTGGAGATTCACCTTTATTAGATCTACCACTATTACCTTGAGCTGATCCTGTTATAGTACGACCCTTAGCAGAGTCCATAGTAACTGTAAATTTATCACCAGTTACCCAGCCTTCTCCACCATGAAGTAGAAAAATACTTCTTGCATAGGCACATGCAAAGTCTTCTGGTTCGTTACCTTCACCACCTATACTACCTTGCTGTCCACGTATGTCAAGCTTAAATACCATATTACTTTTGCCACTGGTAACTAAGTTGTTACTGGAGTCTCTGACTTCAACTGTAGTCGTACCTGTGTAACTACTTGCAGCATCAACAACAAATGTCTGTATTCCAATACCTCTACACTGACCTGTACCCTCACTTTCATCAAGTGTGTCTGATGTAATTTTAATACGTGTAGCTCTATTTATAGTAGTTGTACTATTATTATTGTAAACATTTAAGCCATACTGTCTACCATTTTCAGTACGAGTTATTTCAATAAATGCAAAGTGAGCATCTGGGTTATCCTGAGTAGTACCTGTAGTACCTACAAGAGTATTAGAATTGCTAGAATCACGACTTGAAACGAAAGTAGTATCATTGATAGTAAGAAACTGTATGTTTTCTGAGTTACCGGTAGCTAGATAAGCTTTGATTGCTGTTTCTCCACCTGTACCATATACTATAGTCTGTGCAGCTCCAGCATTATCACCGTCAGCTTTCCATACTCTAAGTGTACCGTCAGGTGCTACTTGCCCAACATATGAGCCTTCATCTTCATCTCTATGATAATGAAACCACGAACCACCTGTAGCAACACTAGGTAAAGGCTGAGAGTTTATTCTTTTTGCACCCGGTCTTTTATATAAGCCACGGGTTATATCTGGTATCGCATTTACGACATCCTCTACCTGACCCGGAAACTTTAGTTGGTCTGGCTGTTCTGATATGCCACCAATAAAGTTTGGGATGGTTTGTGTTATTGCTGCCATTATC
>CEVG01038868.1_pt1 | contig 14908 bp, 12 predicted proteins | sample 356511 | NCBI WGS metagenome assembly CEVG01 (sample SAMEA2623426, study PRJEB7988) | marine metagenome | biome: marine biome (ENVO:00000447); feature: surface water layer (ENVO:00002042); material: "saline water (ENVO:00002010), including plankton (ENVO:xxxxxxxx)" | depth 5 m | reverse complement strand
CGATCCGCAAGCGTGACCGACTGGCAGCAGTCTTCATGTGATCTTAAGGATTGGGGGGTTGCAACGCCCCCCGATCTGCTACCATTAGATCAGTTCACACCACAGACCAATGTCCGACATCCTCCTTGAGATCCAAGACGCGCCAGGCGAAATCTACGACATGGACTGGCAGAGCAGTCTCCGTGGATACCTTGATTGGAATCCTCGCACCTCTCTGAGTGCTGCTGTAGATTGGGTTGTAGACACCTGCAAGCAGGAGTACACTGATGCTCTGGTTGATGAGGTTGATGAGATCAAGAATGAGATCTGCCCTGAGGAAGACGACTACGAACCCACCGACGATGAGATGATGGGATCGTTCGGCACCAAGTGGCACGACGGTCTATGATACCATGGGCAGGGACGGGAGACCCGTAAGTCCCATCTCACACACCATAAGACCCACCTTTGGAAGAGGGGTGGGTCTTTTTTTTGCAATTCGTTACCTAAAAATAGGTTCTACCCCAATCCTAGCACAGGGGGGAAAGCGTGTGTCAACACATTGAAATATAATGTAACTAACAATAGGCTCTACCCCAAGCATAGAGCTTTTTTTACTGAGCGTCAACTCCTGAAAACCAGTTTGCTAAGTGGCACAATGCGGGCGGTTAACCCCCTTGATCCGAGCAATACTGTGTTCACACGCAACCCACCACAATGCGCTACGTCACCTTCAACCTCCGCATCAGCATCCCTCAGTTCGTCAATCCCATGATCGTGCTGTGGGGCATCAAAGCACTCTGTGTCTCCTGCTTTAAAGCAAAGGTCACGGATGTGATCACGGATGGTGTAGAATCCTTTGACATCAGGCACTTCGATCGCTGGATGGAGCAGCAAAAAAAGACACCTAACAAAGTGTCACAATTGAAGCAACCTATTGGTCTAATGCCTGTAAAATAAGGACAACAGCGGGGGTGATGCATCCCGCTCAAAACACATCAACATTCAATCGCTTTTTTTAATTATGATCAACGCTTTTACCTCTAGCGCCATCCAGTCCCTCAGCACCACTGCTGATGGTAACGTGCTCGTCACCTTCACTGGTGGTCGCGAGTACACCTATTCTGTCTCGGATGTTGAGCAGTTCTGCACTGCCTTCAATTCTGCCGTGAGCAAAGGTCGTTTTGTGAACGAGCAAATCAAGGCAGAAACCCTGCAGAAAGTCGCGGTCTGAGATCTCGACTAGATGTGCGCGTCAGAAATCTCGACTAGACGCGGGCGATAACGCGCACATCTCAATCACAGTTCTCATACTGTATCAAAATCTATCAATTCTCTTGATAGATCTTCCCTCTCACACAGGATCATGTATAGTATGGGAACCGTGATTCACACGGTTTTTTCTTCGGTTTTTTACACGGATTTACACATGCGCGTAGCATCAGTTAAACCCCTGTCTTCTAAAGCGAAGAACAGATTCTGTAACTTAATGTCACGGAATCCCGTGTGCATTGTTGAGCAGGATCATGGGGATCGGTTGTTCCTTACTTCTGCCAACCGTGGCAATCACTTCTGGGTCGATCGGATGGGTGATCCCGATTGGTTGGTCCAGTTCCCTAAGCGTCACATAGGACAGTCGTAGGATTGTCCTGTTGATATTGAGAATCAGTTGCAAGAGTCTGTGGTGGGTGTACTGCAACTGATTCTCATTCTCAATAATTTTTGATCAGCATCACCTATCACCCGCCGCCAGAACGTCAACAGCAGGTTTACAACACTTAACGCAACCTTTAATTCACATTTTGTTGCGTGGATGTCAGGAAAGAAAGACTCAGATTCTCTTCGGTTTTGACCCGTTGCGCGGTCGGTCAATCCCGCCTACCTTGTGAACACAAGCGGCGGCAAAGTAAACACAACGCCCCGCCAGATCCCTTCTCTCCCAACGGTTCTCACCATGGCATCCCACAACGCGATCCTAGGAATGTTCTTCCAAGCGAACATTTTAGACCGCCAGATCGGCATGGATTGGTACAGCAACGCCCACGGCATTGTGAAAAGAATTGCCGCAGAGTATCAATTCTCACCTGAGCAGATCGCAGGCGCAATGGCGGCAATATCTCCAAACAACAAATGGGAAAGAAATTGCATTGATTGTGAGAACTTAGCAAAGGCAATCCGTGCCGATCTTGATCCTTTTGAGGTGAAAGTTTGTACCTTTAAGAAGAACAAAGCAAAGGCAATCGCGATCCTTATGGGTGACTTAGATTCCGACGCTATTTGTAACATTCTCAAAGGTCAGAAAGTTATTGCTTTTTACCTAAACATTCTCCACAATGGTGATACAACGTCGCCCTGTATTGATGGACATGCTTTTAACATTTGGAACGGATCTGTCAGCGGTTTGAAAGAAGTTCCCTCCATAAGTGCTAAGGCATTCAGAAACATTCAGGCGGATTATTGTCGCGCCGCTGAGATCGCCTCAGGCGTTACAAAGGAGACAATCACCCCAGGGCAGATGCAAGCGATCACCTGGGTCGCCTACAGGCGCATCCATAAGGGTCTCGTGTGACCCTTGCCAATCGGTCGAGATCTGGCACAATGGATTTGTTCAATTCTTCTCCCACCATGGAAACAATCGAACCGAAAGGAAACGAACTGCAGGCGCTAAGCGATCTGAATCGCGCCAGGGTCTGCCATTTTGTTGTGATGCCTGCTCAGGCGACCGCAGTGGATTGGTATGAGTGCGACTGGTGCTGCGACCTTGCGGAAGCGGTCGAGATCGCTAAGACCCACAATCGGGTGACAGGGGAACCCGTAACGGTCTGGCGAACACCTAACGGAGAACCCTATGCGCTGGCGTCCCTGATCAACGGTCAGTGGATCACGCCCAGGGCGGCAACCTATAGAGGCATCCCGTACTGGGCGCACCTATTGAAAGCGCTTTAATTCCACAGATTCCACAGAGTTCTCCACAGATCAGCGACCCTTATGGGTCGCTTTTTTTTGTCTTTCTTTATATTTCATTATGTGACAGTTTTGGAGGGGTGGACAGAAATATTTGTGGCACTGTTGCGTTATATTATGTAATAGTGGCAGTTCGTGGATTGGCACAGTCGCTGAGATCCCTTGCGGCGCAGTGGGTTTCGGCAGTGTGTGCCACATTCGTGAGTGTCCATTGGCACTGATTAGCATTCGTTATGGCAGTCTATGGGTATGATAAGGTATACTAATGTGTGCCCCTGCGCCCCCCCGATTAAAAAGGGTTAACTACCCTAACCTACAGAGGTGACAGATCGAGCGAGTGATTTCGATTGCATATAAAAAAATTCGCCCAAAATTTTTTGAGCGAAGGGGTCGATATATAAGAAGGGTGTCTGGGCGCTCTCGTCTGAACAACGATTGATTAATAGTCCACACCCATCACTTATGAATCTTACCAGTTTCGGATAAGATGTACTGAGAGACTGCTATAGAGTTTTTGCAACGACGCTTCATGCGATTCTCATAGTCTACAACTCTAGGATACATCCAACTAGAATGACGATTCTCGGAGAAGATTGCGAAGGTAAAGACAATAGCGGTAAGATCCTCTCCTGCTAATGACCATTCATGATCTGTGAAGATAAATGCGGAGTTATTCTCGCTTTCATCTTTGAAGATTTTATTATTTTCAACGGTTCTAAAATTTTTGGAGGGTTTTACTACGGTGCCCCCATCGAAGATATTAAGATCTTTTCTTTGAGAGTCTGTGATAAACTTCGTACCTTTGTCGAGGTAGTATATAACGTTTATGAATTTATCATTTTTGTATTTGATATCTTTGGTGAGTTTCAGTCTATATCCACCAGACCAATGCAGAGGGTAATCATGATTTGAGAACGAGAGTTTATTATGTTTACGGAATCTCTCTGTAGAACTCCACTTCATTGCATAGACTGAATGAGGGAAGACGCTATAACCGTTAATGCAAGGTTCTTTGTATTCCCATTGTCTTTCCAAAAGTTTTGGATTAGTTTTTTCCAAATATCTTCTAACCTTTTGAGACATAGTAACTGTGAAGGTATTCCAGATCTCCACGTCATATGGATACATCTGCGGTTCTCCAGAAGTCGTCAGACCATGACAAGTGATGAAGCTCTCAGTTGTTGTAGGACTTTTAAAGAACTCACCTTGTTTCTTATAGGATTGTTCAGCAATACAATGTGGATGTAAGTTATTTTTAAATTGCCAATCAACTTGTTTACGAAGTTCATCGACATCCTTTTTCTTAAACACCTCACGACATTTAGCGTATTTACCGTTGATAATATCCATTATATGCTATACTGTAATTGGATAACTGAACAACTAGTTATGTCACAAAAACCTTATTGGAATATGTGGAGAGTTATTTTTGTAGGTTTGGTTATCCGTAATCCAAAGGTACTGCTCGTACCCCTCGGATTTCTACTTGCAATCCTATATAATCTGTTAACGAATTAAGTAATGGATACAAAGATTTACCATATCTACGACAAAGAGAATAAGGTTGAATATGCTAAATTAAGCGAAGAAGACTTTTTAGTTGTATGGAGGAACATCGATCAAACACGATATGAATACGAAGAACTTACGGTTGACCACACTGTGGTTGCCGATGCTTCGTATTGACATTACATACATAATCTGTTATAATTGAACTGAAAAAAATCTAAACTCATGGCAAAAGGATTTACTGTAAAAGCATCAGCACCTACTAAACCAAAAGAAGAGTGGGACTATCAGGCCATCAAAGAACGTATGAAGGGTAAGCAGATTGTATTCTGCCTTCCTGGTAGGAATTGTTCTTACACGTTCCTGAAGTCGTTTGTCCAACTCTGCTTTGATCTGGTGCAGAATCAAATGACCATCCAGATCTCTCAAGATTATTCCTCTATGGTTAACTTTGCACGTTGCAAGTGCCTCGGAGCGAATGTTCTGCGTGGTCCTAAGCAGATCCCCTGGGATGGTAAACTTCCTTATGATTATCAACTCTGGATTGATAATGATATTGTATTCAACACTGAAAAATTCTGGCAACTCTGTGATCTCGCAGTTCCTGGTCCAGATAAAGACGGAAACGAGCAACCTGAGCGAGAGATCGCAGCTGGTTGGTATGCCACCGAAGATGGGATGACTACCTCTGTTGCTCACTGGCTTGACGAAGAAGACTTCCGCAAAAACGGTGGTGTCATGAATCATGAGACTGTCGATTCCATGGCAAAGCGTCGTAAACCCTTTACGGTTGACTATACTGGTTTTGGATGGGTTATGATTCGTAAGGGTGTCTTTGAGCGTCTTGAGTATCCTTGGTTCGCTCCTAAGATGCAGGTCTTTGAATCTGGCGGTGTTCAAGATATGTGCGGAGAAGATGTCTCCTTCTGTCTGGATGCTAAAGAAGCAGGTGTTGAAACCTGGTGTGATCCTCGTATTCGTGTCGGTCACGAGAAGACCCGTGTTATCTGATATGCAAAGAGTTAATATCAAATGTAAGGGACGTAAGATTTACTCTGACATCCCTTTTGAAGAAGCAGCAGAAATCCTTCAAGAACTTGCTATGCAGTACTATGAAGGTGCTGACTTTGAACCTTCCGATCTTGAACTAGAACCTATTGAGTAATTATTATGGCAAAAGTTAAAAAGTCCCTTTTGGGCACTCAGTTCATCGAGTCTACCCCGAAAAAAACTCGTCAGGGAAGCGGACAGCATACGAAATATGCTGCCACCTCGCGTAACTCGGCTAAAAAGCGTTACAGAGGACAAGGACGGTAAATAGTAGTAGTTAAAAACTACTGTTATGGCAGCTTTAATCTGCAATCTCCCATCTCAAGAAGTTTGGGTTCGTAAAGAATACCTTACCGACCACCAATTTGGGCATGGTGAGTTTGTTAAAGGCGTCTGGGTATCGGCAAAGTCGATTCCTGGACGTGCTTTTTATTTTGAGACGTATTTACCTGAATATGCAGCAATGTATGATAAACTGCCTATCAGCGCGTTTCTCTCTGAGCCTGTTTTACCAGATCCAGACATGAATCTTCCAAATTTACAGTTTTGGAACTGTATGGATTATGGCGTTGTCTCCATTTGTAAACAATTCATTGGATCGATGGACTATGAACTATATACTAGAGACCACGGAATACAAAAAGGCACATATATTTGTACAATAGACAATTATCATCAAGATCCTGATGTTATTGACTATGCAACAAGCGAAAATCCCGCTGAGCACAAGTCACACAACCTCATTGAACTCGAAAATGGGCAGTATGCACTGTATCCAAACAACAGAATGCGTATTTTTGACAATAGTTTGACTCCTGAAGAGCCAAAAATGCCCGATTTTAAGGTTTCTACAGAATTTTATTCGGTTGAGAACGGTTTTGATCGACTTGGTATGGGTCGTGAGGAAGAATATTTTTGGAAAACAGCAAAAGAACGTGAAAAGGAGGGTATTGAGACCTACAAATCACAAGAAAACAGACCTCTTGATACACAATAGGGATAGCAACCCCTCTAAAAGTTCCAAAATTCAACTACGGAGCAAAAAATGGCCAATTATCACAAGGTCGATAAGGGAGAAATCTTCATTGAAGAGGGAATGACTCTAATTACAGAGGTTGATAGTGACAAATATCTCGATATGGCAGCAAGAAAACGTCGTGCAAAGCAGAAAGAAGAACTTTACTCTCCAGAGACCGATTATCTGGAGCGTTTGGAAGACTGAAGTTCATAAAAAGTGTGATAAATAAGTGATAAGGCAAACATTTAATAAATATCATGCCGCTTGATCGCACTAGTATAGGATTTAGAGATATAAGTCTCACGTTAAAGAGAAATCCTTTGACGCGAGACTTAGTTATTTTGAAAAATGAATATGCAATATCAAGAGCGGTTCAAAATCTGGTCTTGACCATACAAGGAGAAAAACCTTTTGATCCAGATTTTGGTTGTGCTGTCAATAGATTATTATTTGAAAATATAAGCTTTTTTACTGCAAAGAGTTTACAAGATGAAATTGAAATTGTAATTAAAGAGAATGAACCTAGAGTTGAATTAGAATTAGTAAAAGTAGTTCCAAATTATGATCTAGGTCAAATGGATGTGACAATAAAGTATTTTATCGTTGGAATTGATGCTCAAGCCCAACAATTGCAGTTCGTATTACTACCGTCACGATAAATGTCACTAGTCAACGTAGCCTCTTTAGATTTTAACGAAATCAAAGCGTCAATAAAGAGCTATCTGCGGGCAGATGGCAAATTTACTGACTATGATTTTGAAGGATCTAACTTTACTGTACTTTTAGATACATTAGCATATAACACTTATATTAGTGCATATAATGCTAATATGCTCAGTAATGAGGTATTCTTAGATGGTGCAACATTGAGAGAGAATGTTGTATCGTTAGCAAGAAATCTTGGATATCTTCCACGATCTGTAACAGCGTCCAGAGCGTCTATATCGTTTTATATTGATCTATCGTCATTCTCTACTAACCCAGTGTCGGTAACGCTCCGTAAGGGCATTGTAGCGACCTCTGCGGTGACGTTTGGTGGTCGTAGTTATGTGTACTCTATTCCTGAAGATATAACATCTCCAGTGTCTCAAGGTCTAGTGTCCTTTGATGGTGTTGATATCTATGAAGGAGCATACGTACAAAATACTTTTGTTGTAGATAGCAATAATAAAAATCAAAGATTTATTCTACAGAATCCAAATATTGATACTAATCTGATTAGAGTAGAAGTAAGAGAAAGTAAGAATAGTAATATAACAAGAGTATATAAGTTTGCAAATAATTTAACTGATGTTAAACCAACTGATGATGTATTTTTCATCAATGAGATCGAAGATCAAAGATATGAATTACTTTTTGGTGATGGATCTTTCGGAAGTAAGTTAAAGAATGATAATTTTATCATTGTCAATTATGTTGTTACTAACGGTGAAAAGGGAAATGGAATTGATTCATTTAGATTCTCTGGTAGATTCTTTGATAACAATGGTAGTCCAGTAAAGGTCATAGCACCCCTCGTAACGACCGTAGAAGCGGCGGGAGATGGTGCTGCTATAGAATCAGTCGAATCCATTAAAAAACTTGCTCCTAGAGTCTATGCATCTCAGAATAGAGCGGTTACAGCATCTGATTACGAAGCGTTAATACCCAAAATATATCCAGAAGCAGATTCTGTATCCGTGTTCGGTGGGGAAGAACTTGATCCACCAAAGTATGGAAAAGTTTTTATTACAGTAAAACCAAAAAATGGATCATATTTACCAAATATAGTAAAAGACAATATTAAAACGTCTCTAAGGAATTATGCTGTTGCTGGAATTATTCCAGAATTTATTGATCTCAAGTATCTTTACATTGAGTATCAATCTAATGTGTACTACAATCAAAACCTTGGTGATGCTTCAAAAATTAGGGCACTAGTTCAAAAAAATGTAGAATCTTTTGCTAAATCTGATGAGTTAAATAGATATGGTTCTAGATTCAAATACAGTAAATTTTTGAAGTTGATAGACGATTCTTCAAATGCAATAACTTCTAATATCACAAACGTTGCTATTAGAAGAGATTTTAAAATAGTAACAAATGATCCATCAGAATATGAAATTTGTTTTGGTAACAAATTTTACATTAAAAATGATGATGGATATAATATAAAAAGTAGTGGATTCTCAGTTCCTGGTATCTCGGGAACTGTCTATATATCAGATGCACCTAGTAATAGTGATGCTGGCATTGTATTCTTATTTAAATTAGATTCAACGGGAGAACCAGTTGTTGTTCGTGACAATATTGGATCAATTGATTATAAAAAAGGAGAAATAAGAATAAACTCCTTAGAAATATCAGCAACTTCTAAAACAAAATTTGGAGATCCAATTATTGAACTGTCTTCATTATCACAGTCTAATGATATTATCGGATTACAGGACCTTTATCTTCAGTTAGATACATCTTTATCATCCATACAAATGGTATCAGATGTAATTTCCTCAGGAATTGATCTTTCTGGATCACAATATATTTCTTCTTCCAGCTACCTTAACGGACAATACATAAGACTCTAGGAATATGAAAAAAAGCAGAGTAAATATTTTTAACTTAGTCTCAGGTCAACTTCCTGAGTATGTAAGGGATACATATCCAGAGTTTGTTGGATTTTTAGAAGAATACTACAAAGGTCTAGAAAGTCCTGGTGGTTGCTTAGACATTATCAATAATATTGACGAATATGTAAAATTAAATAATCTATCAGAACTTACTTTTAGCACTCAAACAACAAGTGATGTTGGTTTTACCACTAGTTCTGTAAAAGTATCTTCCACTGAAGGATTTCCTGATAGAAATTCAATTATTCAAATTGGTGAAGAATTAATTTTTTATAAAACCAAGACCTCAACTAGTTTTGAGGGTTGTAGTAGGGGTTTTTCTGGAATTACATCATACTTTGATAATGATTCTGCAGATATTGGGTTTGTGGAAACTGTTAAATCTCCACATGATGTGGATAGCACTGTCTTCAACATAAATTCTTTATTTTTAGCGGAACTTTACAAAAAATATAAACGTCAATACGCACCAGGTTTTGACAATATTGATTTTTACTCCGAAATCAATGAAAAAAATGTTGTTGCTAGATTAAAAGATTTTTATAATTCAAAAGGATCTAATAGATCTTTTAATGTCTTATTTAAGTTAATTTTTGGTACTGACGTACAAGTTGTAAAACCAAGAGATTTCTTAATTCAACCTTCTGACGCAGATTATCGAATTACTAGAGATTTGGTTGTCCAATCTTTACAGGGAGATCCGAATGACTTGGTGAATAGAACACTATTCCAAGATGAAACATCAGTTATTCCAAAAGCAACAGGAACTATCACTGATGTTGAAAGTTTGATTAGAGATGGTAAAGAGTATTTTAAATTAAGCTTAGATTATAACCCAGAATTAGAAACTTTTGAATTCTCGGTTCACCCCAAAACAAAAATAACAAATCCAGTTGGTGTTGGACAAACTTATCTTGATGTTGATTCAACTTTAGGTTTTACTCCAGAGGGTACTGTTGTAGTTTTTGATAATAATGTCAGGTATGAAATTCCATATACTAAAAAAAGTGCCACTCAATTTTTTGGACTAGAGTGTCCAGTCGCACTTAACTTGAATGAAGAAGTTACAACTCAAGATTATGCATATTCTATTAAAGAAAATGAAGAACAGATCAGAGTAAGAATTACTGGTGTTTTAGGAGAACTTGATTATAAATCAGAAGATTCTTATTTCTATGAAACTGGTGATGAGGTTCAAATTGTATCAATTGGTGGAGATAGTAAGGATCAAGCAGTAACTAGTTGGATAGTCAATGCAGCACCAGAATATGAAATTGAGTCTATGGTGCAAGTTGCACTTAAACTTAACGGTGCTGCACAGTACAGAGTAACTACTTTTGATGAGAATATTTTTACATTAGGAGATATTGGCACAGTAACAGGATCTGATGGATCTCAATATGATATCTTTGTAATTGCAGTATCAGATAAAAATGTATTTGATATTAACTTAACATCCCAAGTTGATACGGTAAATGTTAAGTATAGTATTAGAAAGGGAATATCAAAAGGAAGCTCTACAACAAATCAATACTTACAAGATATTTCTGCCAATATTCAGAATGTATACATTGCACAAGAAGGAGAAAATGATAGTGCCACTTATGTAGTGTCTCCATCCATACCAGATTACTATAATACTCCAGTTGAGGCAGAAGATCTTTCTGTAACCTTTAGTGGTCAGTTTGCTGGAAAGGATATTAATATTGGAACAAATGCATTTATAACTGGAGATTCAATCTATTATAGTTACAATAATAATTTTGGGTTAAACATTGCTGAAGGTCAATACTTCATATACAAAGTTAATGCATCTACAGTAAGACTTGCTACAAGTAGATCAAATATAAGAAGTAGAATATTTGTTAGCGTATTTGGAACAGTTTTTGACAATAAATTTGAATTGACTAGAAATAAAGGTCTATCTTTATTGTCTCAAGATATCATAAGAAAGTTCAAAAAACCCGTTTCCAAATCACAAGATGAAAAAGATATCCCCATTTCACCAGGTGGAATAGGAATGTTTTTGAATGGCGTTGAAGTCAGTTCTTACAAATCATCTGATACTTTATACAATGGTCCGATTCAAGAAATTGTAGTTTCCTCTCCAGGCGATAAAAATTATGATGTCATAAATCCTCCAGTTTTAGAAATAGAAGACAGCGATGATTCTACTGCAGCAACGGTAGGTATTGGAACTGGAGCAGAGGGTGTTTGTAATGTTAGAGGATCACTGACGAGAATCAATGTCATTGATAAAGGATTTGACTATCTTGAAGAACCAAAAATTACTATTTCTGGGGGAAATGGTACGGGTGCTGTTGCAAAGTGCAAGTTAACAAAAATAACTCACGAAAGAACTTTTAACGCAGGCAGTCTGTATCAGAATGTTAATGTAAATGAAAATTCTATTGGATTTGGTACATTCCACAAATTTAGAGATTTTGAGAAAGTTGTATATAAAACTGATGGGCAAGATAATATCAAAGGTTTAGTAGATAATTCAATTTACTTTGTAAGAAAAGTTGATGATGTAGTTTTAAAATTACATAACACTTATGATGATGCAATTATCGGTATTAATACTGTAGGATTTTCCTCTTATGGGGACGGTCTTCAAAGAATTGTATCTTTTAATAAAAAGAATGTGGTTGGATCAGTTGAAGTAACTGATGGTGGTAGTGGTTACACAAATAAAACCATATTTGTAAAATCAACAGATTATGATATTTTTGATAGTAGGATTAATTCTAAGAAGCATGGTTATGTTGATAAGGAAATTGTCAACATTACTCATCACAGCAATTCATCACTACCTTCAGGCATTTCTTCCACATCAGAGTATTATGTAAAGGTTATTGACGAAAATAGTTTTAGATTATCTGAACTTATTTCTGTTAGTGCTGGTTCAACCATAGGTGCAGATTACAATTATATTAATAGTAGATATGTAAAAATAACTGATTCTGGAACTGGAACACATGAATACAGATATAGACCTATAACTGTAAAACTAGAAGCACCATTAGGAATTACAACTTCAGCATCTCAAAATTTTGATGCTAAAATACAACCCGTATTTACTGGAGAAATTATTTCAGTATCTCTTAAAAACTCGGGTTCAAATTATGGATCTGAAGAAATTTTAAATTATAATCGCCAACCACAGTTTAATTTATTGGCAGGTAAAGATGCACAGTTGACACCTATTGTTACTACAGATGGTGGACTACTTGATATTGTTATCAATAATAATGGTACAGCATATAACTCACCACCAGAAATTAAAATTTTAGGTGATGGTTCTGGTGCTCTTGTTGTGCCTGTTATTGAAGATGGAAAAATAATACAAACTATTATTCTTGACAGTGGATCTGGATATAATCCAAATAATACATTTGTACAGGTTATTCCGACTGGATCAAATGCACAATTTACTGCAATTATAAAATCTTTCACGATTAATAATCTTGAAAGAACATTTCAAGCAGAAAAAATTAATGTGGATGACGGTATTTTAATACCTGCGTTAACATTAAATAGAGGATTACAATATACACATTCATATGCAGGAAGAGAGTTAAGAAGAAAACTATTATCAACTTCTATTGATCAACAAGGTAATACAATTTACAGAGATGATATTGATAATGATCTAGTTAGCAATTCATTAAAATATCACTCTCCAATTGTTGGATGGGCTTATGATGGTAATCCAATTTATGGTCCATATGGATATGCAAATCAAGAGGGTGGTACAGTAAAAAGACTTGAAAGTAGTTGGGCACTGCAGATTGATGCCGAAAGACCTTCCACAACAAACTTTGCACCTGGTACTTTTGTTGAAGATTACAAGTATATTGGTGATGGAGATTTAGATTTTCATAATGGAAGATATTGCAAAACACCAGAATTTCCGAATGGAGTTTATGCATACTTCTGCACTGTTAATTCTATTCCAGATTCTAGTGGTCCATTTAATGGTTTCTTAAAACCAATCTTTCCATATGTAGTCGGACCAACATTTAAAAATAGAATTATTGATTGGAATTTTGACCAACAATCTAATTTGGACTTTTTTGATATCAATGATACTGATTGGATACGCTATACTGGATGTCTTGGTCTTCTCAATCCAAACACAAAATATAAAGGATTCATTCAACCCGATGCTTTTAGCGAAGGATTCACTCGGGTTGAATCTGCTACACCAGGAGGTGTAAATGGACTTTTTATTGTTAATCCTGGAGATAACTATACTATAAGCGACAGTGTATTTTTTGACAGTGAGGGTACTGGCGGATCGGGAGCATTTGCTAGAATTTCTGCAATTAAAGGTAGAGAAGTTGAAGAGATTCAATACACTCAAAATACGGTTGAAGATGTTCAATTTTTACCTTTTGGTGTTGAAGGTAGATTTGTTGGATTTGCAAGTACTTCACACGACTTCTCTTCTGGTAATGTAGTCACTCTTCAAAACATCAATATTCTTTCTACGGAACTTAGCGGAACATATACCATTGGTGTGTCTACAAATATTCTTACATTGAATCAGACCATTGGTACTTCTGGACAAACGGGTATTGTTACTAATATTTCTGTTACTGGAAATCTTATTTTCCCTACATGTGATGTAAACGACTTATATTTAATTGATACTGAACTTGTACGAATTGTCAATATAAATGCAAATGATTCCCAGATAACAATTAAACGTAATATCAATAACGTATCTACATCTCATACTGCTGGAGTAGCCTTACAAGAAAGACCAAGAAGAATTGTTATCAATAGTGGATTTACAACATCCACACAATATAGATTAGATAGAGAAATTTATTTTGATCCAAGACAAGCAGTAATAACACCTTCAGAAAATTTAATTATTTGGTCAGATCCAATTCCACCTACATTACAAACTGCTTGGGATTATTATACAGTTGGGGTTGGTACAGGAAGTGTTAATTACTTTGATTCTGCTGCTCCAGATGGTTCTTTAGAAGCAGCAAAAGTATCATTTGCATCAACAACCATTGCAACAGATGGATTTGGTTTACAATTTTCCACAGTTTCTCTATCTGCAGACACATACACAGTATCTGTATTTTTAAAAGGATCTTTAGGTGGAGAAATTACTCATATAATTTTGGAGGATGGACTAACCTATCATTCTATGGAGGTGACTCTTTCCAATGATTGGAGGCGGTATTCCTTCCAAGCAACTACTAGTGCTGGACAACATAGATTGAAAATTGGTTCTATTGGACCCGAATCTATTAATATGTTTACAACTCCAACGATATATGTTTGGGGTGCTCAAGTAGAATTGGGAACAGTTAGAACTACTTACTATTCAACTCAGGGTTCTGCAATTTTAAGAACTGCCAACGAATCTGGAGTTAGATTAATTGATGATGCTGGTCCTAGTGAAAGAAAGATAGTAACCACTAATCCACACAGACTTTATATACCAAATCATGCTCTTTCTACAAATGATTTAATCACATATCGTATAGAAAGTGGCGATGGAATTAAAGTATCTACTGGAACAACAGATTATAGACTAAACGATGGTGATAAGTTGTATGCTGCCGTATACGATCAAGATATAATTGGAATTTCAACAGCGCAAGTTGGTGTAGGCAGTACAGGTGGATTTGTTGGGGTTGGTTCAGCACCATTAGCATTATTTAATTTTGTTGATTATGGTACTGCAGAACTCAACAGCTTCCAAACAAACGCAATCTCTATAATTGAAGGTGATGTATCGAAAAAGACAGCT
>CEVG01013466.1_pt1 | contig 14931 bp, 6 predicted proteins | sample 356511 | NCBI WGS metagenome assembly CEVG01 (sample SAMEA2623426, study PRJEB7988) | marine metagenome | biome: marine biome (ENVO:00000447); feature: surface water layer (ENVO:00002042); material: "saline water (ENVO:00002010), including plankton (ENVO:xxxxxxxx)" | depth 5 m | reverse complement strand
CTAGCGCTCAATAGCTATTGAAGCTCACAGGTAGTCTGATAAAATAGTTAGTAATACTCTCCCCGACCAATGGCTCTTTTAAAACATAGATTAGCAATCCTCGTATGCGTTTTTATTTCAATAATTAGAGCACAATCTTCTCCTGACGCTGTTGTTGTGTTCAATGAGATTCACTACAACCCTTCAGGAAATGATGAAAAAGGAGAATGGGTCGAGCTTTTTAACCAAATGGGAATCATGACAGATGTCTCTGGCTGGAAGATTGATGGCATTGGTTTCACAATTCCTGAAAACACATTCATAAACCCAGGAGAGTATTTAGTCATAGCTAAAGAACCCGGCCCTAACCAACTCGGTCCATTCACTGGAAACATCAATAACGCTGGGGAAACACTCAGGCTATTCAACAAAGGCAATCGCTTAATGGATGAACTAAGTTTCAATGATGGAGGAAGATGGCCAGAAGAGCCTGATGGGTCAGGAGTGACTTTATCAAAAATTTATCCCTATAATTCTAACACCCCCCCTGAGAACTGGACATTTTCCAGTCAAGTGGGCGGGACCCCAGGGACAATTAATTTTCCTAGGGACGATTCTGAAATTCCATCCAAAAACATTTCATTGATTCAGCTTGAGGACGAATGGTTATACAACGAAAGCGGTGAGAATCTGGGATCGCAATGGGCAACATCATCTCACAACGAACAACAAGGATGGTTAACAGGAAAAGGTGGTATTGGCTTTGAGAGTGGCTCGACCATTCCTATTTCCACTCGATTATCATTTCCCGGCCGAAATGATCCATACGTTGTTACCTATTATTTTGAAAAAGAATTTAATCTGAAACAAAATGAATTAGAAAATCTTAAGTCGCTAATCATCAGACACGCAATTGATGATGGTGCTTTAGTTCACATCAATGGAATAGAAGTCTTAAGGGTAAATATGCCAGATGGAATTATTTCGTCGTCTACTCTTGCCGCAAACAATATTGAAGTGGATGAATTATCCGAAAACGTATTTATTGACTCATCAAGTCTCATCGCAGGTCAAAACCGGATATCTGTTGAAGTTCATCAAAGCAGAATAGGAAATAGTGACGTTGTATTCGGAATTGAACTTGATGTCGAAGTCACAGAACCTAGGAACAGCTCTTCAGAACAAATATTTATCAATGAAATACCACCAGCAAATGAAGAAATATTCTGGATAGAACTGATAAATGAAGGAACAGGACCAGCCAACCTTGAAGGCATTGTCTTGACGGTCGGAGCAGATCCGGACAGGGAATACCGATTACCATCACAATCAATAAATGCTGGAGAATTTTTCGTTATCAATGAAGAAACGCTCGGCTTTAGACCAGAAAGTGGTGAAAAAATATTTGTATATAATAAGTCCATGAGTTCGGTTCTTGACTCTCGTGAGCAAACCAATCGACTTCGAGGAAGAGCCAGCGAAAAAGGGGGCAAATGGCTTTTTCCCCAAGCCCCAAGCCCTCTTTCAAAAAACCAATTCAGTTTTAATGACCAGATAGTCATTAGTGAAATTTGCTATAACCCTCCCGGATTACCAGCCATAAAAGAAGTCCCACCAACATTTGAATCTATCAATCTGGTTCCATTTAATTCAGTATGGAGATTTGATCGCTCTGGAATCGGACAGCCTCAGGGATGGCAGCAATCCATACACCCGCTGGGTGGTAGATGGGAGCAAGGCATTGGGCCTATTGGTAGAGAAACGGGAAGTTTACCAATACCTCTACAAACTGCATGGTCGAGAGACGAATATTCATCAGGAACAACAACCTATTATTTCGAAACTTATTTTAATGTAAGCGCTGAAATTATAAGACAAACCGATGAATTGGTTTTAAACCACCTAATCGACGACGGTGCAATTTTTTATCTTAATGGCACTGAGATTGCTCGCTTCAATATGCCTGTAGGACCAATCAGTCCAAATCAATTAGCAAGCTCAACGGTGAGCAATGCAACCTTAAAAACACTAGCGTTTCCAGGAGAATTACTACAATTAGGTCAAAATCTTTTATCCGTAGAAACTCATCAGGGATCCGCGTCGAGTAGTGATATGGTGTTTGGAGCCTCCCTTGAAACAAGAATCAAGACCAGCGAGGGAAGCGAAGGAATTCCGTACAGGAACTCTAGGAACCAATGGATAGAAATTGCCAACCGATCCAACCAGAAAGTTAGCCTTGAGGGCTGGAACTTTAGTGACGGAATTGATTTTAAATTTAAGTCCGGAACATTTTTGGATCCCGGAGAACATGCATGCCTCGTAGAGGATAAAGATCTTTTTGTTAACGCATATCCTAACTCAAAAATAATTGGTGAGTTTAATGGGGCATTATCAAGATCAGGAGAAAGAATTATTCTAAGAGACCAGGACAATAATCCGGTAGACGAAGTGAGGTACTATGATAGCGGAAGATGGCCATCCAATGCCGATGGAGGTGGGTCAACAATCGAACTTCTGGATTTTAATGCTGACAACCAATCAGCTGAAGCATGGGCGAGCAGTAATGAGACGAACAAAACCTCCTGGAAAAGCTATACTTACAGAGGGACGGCGTCTTCGAGCCGTGGTCCAGATTCACAATGGAGAGAATTCAATATTGGTCTTTTGGATGCCGGCGAAATCCTCATTGATGACATCAATGTCATTGAGGATCCTGACGGACGGGCCCGCCAAATTTTAAGAAATACTAATTTCTCAGAGGGGACCAACCATTGGAGACTAAGAGGGACTCACCGAAAGAGTGAGGTCATTAATGATCCAGATGATCCGAACAATAAAGTGCTAAAAATACGAGCATCGTCTGCTACCGGGCACATGCACAACCAAATTGAAACAACTTTATTAAGCCAAGTAAGAAACGGTACCGAGTACGAAATTTCATTTAAAGCAAGATGGGTGTCAGGAACAAACCTGATACATTCAAGGCTCTATTTTAATAGACTAGCCAAAACAACGATCGTTGAGAGGCCATCAAACATCGGATCACCCTCACAGCCAAACCCATCACGCTTAGACAATCTTGGTCCAACCTATGAAGGACTCATTCATTCACCAGCCGTACCTTCAGCAAACGAAATAGTGAATATTAGCCTCGAGGCGAATGATCCAGACGACATTAGTTCTATGCGTCTTTTCTATTCAGTGAATGGAAGATCTTTCAAGAGTGTCAGCATGGGAAGACGCGGAACTAAGTACGAAGCAACAGTTCCAGCACAACCCAGAAAGTCTGTCGTTCAGTTCTACGTTCAAGGTAAAGATAGCAAAGGTAATGCATCATACTTTCCAAAAGATGGACCTGACTCAAGAGCCCTTTATAAGGTTGATGATGGTCTAGCCGCAACGAACGGATGGCATAATTTTAGAATTGTTATCACTAATGAAGATCGTGATTTCATTCATACCGAGACAGAGGTAATGAGTAATGGAAGGGTAGGTGTGACCATTATTGATAGAGAAGATGATATATACTATGACGTCCAAATGAGGCTGAAAGGGAGTGAGAGAGCGAGAAGTCAGGATCCAAGGGTAGGCTATAATTTCAATTTCGGCAGAGACCAATTATACCGAGGAATCCACAAGTCATTAGCGATTGACAGGTCAGAAGGAGTAGGCTCAGGACAAATAGAATTACTGTTTGATATCATGATTGCCAACAGTGGCGGCGTAGTAAGCCGTTACTATGATTTTATCAAGGTCATGGCACCACTCGACAAACACACTCGGGGAGCGACTCTTCAAATGGCACGATATGATGAAGTCTTTTTGAAATCTCAATTCGGAGATGACGGCGATGGTAATCTTTTTGAGTACGAACTCATATATTATCCTACAACGACTAACGGGTCCGGACTCAAAAGGCCTCAGCCTGATGGTGTTACTGGAACCTCAGTAATAAATCTGGGTGATGATCCAGAAAAATATCGATGGTTTTATCTGAAAAAAAATAATCGTGAGGCTAATGACTTTGAACCAATCATGAATTACGCAAAGTTATTCAGTAGATCAAACTCAGACTTTGAGGATGAAATTGAACAGGTTGTGCACGTTGACCATTGGTTGCGTGGAATGTCTTATGCTGTACTCTCTGGCGCTGGAGATAACGCAGGTGCAGGAAGCCAACACAATGGCATGTACTATGCATTCCCTGACGGCAGAGTAATGTTTCTGCCACATGACATGGATTTTGCCTTTGATGCTAACCGTTCAATAACAGCAAATCCAGAATGCCGTCGGATCACTCAGAATGACTCTAGAAAAAGAATTTACTACGGCCATCTTCATGACATCATTAGTACAACGTATAACATTGACTACATGTCTAAGTGGGTTAACCACCTAAGAGGCTTCGATCCCAATCAAAATTGGTCCAATCACCTAAATTATATTAACAGCCGTTCTAGAAATGTCTTGTCACAGATAAGGTCCATCCGCGAGATTAACTTCTCTATCCAAACACCAGGCACTATACAGACAGCTAATAACAGTGTTAAAATAGAAGGCAAAGGATGGGTCAATGTAAAAGAAATCAGAATCAAAGACTCGCCCAATAGTCTACCGATTGAATGGACAGATTCAAATACTTGGAACACTTCACTTCCAGTCTCTCCAGGGCGTAATTCCTTTACACTGGAGGCAATAGATTACTCCGGAAAAGTTGTCGGCACTGATAATGTTACGATCGTCAGCTCTTCAGACTCAGAACCAGCATCAAAAGACAACGTCGTAATTTCAGAAATTATGTATAACCCTTCGCCTCTAAGTGATCAGGAAATAGCTGCAGGTTTCATAGACAAGGATCAATTTGAATTTATTGAGATCATGAACATTGGAGAGAATGCGACCAATCTCCAAGGGGTGCGCTTTATTAGTGGAATTGATTACGACTTTCAATCATCAATCGTATTGGATCCGGGAGGGCGTCTCATAATAGCTAAAGATAGACTAGCTTTTTTGACTCGCTACCCAGACAAATCAGGTTCTTTAGCCAGTGGCAATTTTAAAAACGGCACCAGTCTTTCTAATGGTGGAGAGCGGCTCCATTTAATTGACCTCGCCACTAATAACATCAAAGAATTTTCATTCGACGATAAATCACCTTGGCCTGAAAAGGCTGACGGTGAAGGGTTTAGTTTAGTCCTAATCCAACCCCAAACTAACCCTGATCACTCTACATTTAACAACTGGGCCATAAGTGCTAGCATTGGAGGCAGCCCAGGAAACGAAGACCCTAATGAATTATTTAATCCAGCAAACACGGATGATGACAAAGACGGTCTTAATTACTTCGCTGAAAGCACGCTGGGTAGTAGCGACCAAGTACCAAACTCACCTTTTACAATAAGTTTCGATTCTCAAAGATATTTAGTTGTTAAATACTCTAAGAAAGCTGAGATCGCTGACACCTCCATTAAGCTTGAAACATCCACAGACCTTGTCAGCTGGCAAGGTTCTGATGGAACTTTCATTATCCAATCAGAGTCCCCTAATGAAGAGGGACTTATTGATGTTATTATGCGCTCATCAACCCCTCTTGCAGGGGCTCAATACCTGAGACTTAAAATTGAAAAAATAGATATTCCTTAGGCTAATTTATCAAGAGACCAGCCGTCTCGATAAGGACGTCTGACCCAAGCATTGGCTGCGTCATGATTGGTAATTCTCATGGATTCACCATCCCAATTAAGTCTCTTACCAGGAAATCTTTTGGCAACGTTACCTAAAAGAGTGATCTCGGTCAGATGCCCTCCATAACCAAAATGAGCTCCTGCACCGTCATACTTTCCAGCCTTGCAGGCTCTAATCCAATCCTGTTCATGACCACCCTTAACACGTGGTAAAGTTTTCTTCGGTCTCTTGAAAGCTTTCATAGACTTTTCAGGAATCAGTCTTGGGCCACCCCCATAGACATCGTTCATTAGCATTCCTTTGGTACCTTTGTATATGACTCCACCTTCTCTGGGAAAATTTCTGCCCTTTTCGAGTTCTTTCGGTCTTGGCGGCTCTAAACCCTCACGCCATGTAAGCTTGAGAGGGGGAAACCCTTCCCTTTCAGGGAATCTAAATTCAATGATGGCACTTTCGGGATGAACATCTTTGGTCCCTCCTTTGACCTGATGACATTCAATACTTTCAGGATGACCAAGCTTTAGAGAAGAAACGATAGCGTCAATGGTATGAACTCCCCTGTCACCCATCATTCCTGAACCAAAGTCCCAGAAACAGCGCCAAACTTTCGGATGGTAGCAGGAATGGTAAGGTCTCATTGGAGCAGGACCTATCCAGTTTTCCCAATCCATACCTTCGGGTACCGGCTGAATCTTAGATGGGCGATCACTGCATGGAGAACTCCAAGATGCATGCCCATGAGGAGCATAAGAAAGACTGCACCAAGCCTCAACCTCTTTGACTTCGCCGATTGCTCCATCCCATATCCATTCACTAATCAACATTCTCCCCTCTCCTGAATGTCCTTGAATACCTAGCTGTGTTGATACACCAGTCTCTTTGGCAATTTTGGCGAGAACTCGAGATTCATAGGCATCATGAGTTAACGGCTTTTGACAGTAGACATGTTTACCAGCATGCATCGCCGCAGCTGATATCACTGCATGGGTATGGTCAGGAGTCGCAACGACAACCGCATCAAAATCAACATCACTCGATAACAATTCACGGTAATCGTGAAAGCGTTTAGCATCAGGATAGCGCTTCATGACATGACCCGCATACTTGTGATCAACATCGCAAAGTGCCGTGACCTGCTCAGATTTGGCACATTGAGCAAGATTATGAGATCCCATTCCTCCCACACCTATACCGGCGATATTAAGTTTTTCACTTGGAGCAGTATGATTTGAACCCCCAAGAACATGCCTTGGAACAATCTGGAAACCCATGGCCATGGTCCCGGCAGTGGAAGAAAGAAATTTTCGGCGTTTAGTGTATGAACTCATCTTGTCATGATTGTTATTGGAATAAGTCTAGCCGTCAAATCTGAAAGAAAAAATTAATTTAGCTCTTAGAGACAAGAAAACTAAACAACGATTTTAGCTTCCTTGCTCCATCAGCACTAAGATGGTCATCATCATAGTAAATCCATTTGTTATTATCTTGAAAATGGTAATACCCATCAGAATTGATGAGTAGTGGTAATGGATCGATTATTCTCAGATTCGGAATCTTTTTTTGAATTCTATTAAACATCTCATTCTGAGAACTAAACCGCTTTTCTAGCGCAGAAGCGGAAAGCTTTAAATCAGAATAATTCCATGAAAAATTTGTCCAGTTGTAATTGAAAGGGAAAGTACTAGGTGTGTGCCAATGATCAGTCCATTGGGGAACCTGAAGAACAATACTGACTGAATAGCCTAGGGACTGAATCTTATTAATTGTTTGAACCAAAGACTCCTCAATGCTGGTATTATTTTTAAGCGACTGATTAAAGGCTAACCACCACCTGCCAGCTAAAATTACATGCTTAAATTTCTGACGTTGTTTTTCTTTAGTTAAATACCTCAGAATTTGATCATTGTATTCTATCTGTGATTTTGCAGATGTTTGCCATCCAAGGACTGGCAATGTTGAACTCTTGACCGCTGACAATCCTCGAACTGAAAGATCCTGAGCAGCTAGATCAATGGCTCGAGATATTGCCATCGCATGGCTATCACCCCAAAGAAAAAACACCGACTCGGATTTTTTTTTACCAAGATAGGACTTATTGGCAGGGAAGCCTTTTGCGGCCATATCATAATTAAAAAATGCATCTTTATCTAACCCCCTGTCAGCAGTGCTCGTGATCTTTTCGGACACTCTAAATGTAAAGCCCTTCATCATTATAATAAAAAAAGCGCAGCAGATCAAAACAGTCATACCGCCTACACAAATAGAAAAAATCAAAGGCCGGGAAGCGGCTACTTTCTTCTTTCTTACAGGTTGCTCAATAAACTTCCATGAGATTATTGCTAATAACAATGATACCAAAATAATAATGAGCTTAACCAAAAGGGAATCTCTTCCAACAACCATATACTCATTTAGAGCGAGCAGAGGCCAGTGCCATAAGTAAAGGGAATACGATACAAGACCAATCAGAACAAGGGGTCTAATAGCAAGAACTCGAAGAACTAAAGGTGATTGATTCTTTTCACTAGAATTAATACCTGACCAAACAATAAGAGCCGCCCCCATCACAGGCAGTACAGCGTTAAGACCCGGAAAAGGGGAACCACGATCATAGAAAATAAATGAAATAAAAATACATAGTATACCTATCAAGCTAAAAGCATTTCGAAGTCGATAAGATTGGACTGGTTTTGATAGAGCAATCATGGAACCTATGCCTAGTTCCCATGCCCTTGTAGGTAAGAGATAAAACGAAGCAGATTCATAATTTTGGGTGCCTACTATTGAGATTAAAAAACTCAAAAAAGTGGCCAACCCAACAATCCAGAAAATTTTATCAGACTGACGCAATTTGAATATTAATAATAGAAGGATCGGAACAATAACATAGAACTGTTCTTCCAAAGACAATGACCATGTATGCAGTAACGGCATCTCCTCGGCTGCTCCTGAAAAATAACTGTTAGTATTTTTCCAAAAAAAGATGTTTGAGCAAAATACTGATAACCAAATTACTGAACCACCTAAGAGCTTAAAGTCTCTAGGTAATAAAAAAAGATAACTCGCACAAATTGTTACGAGAGTCACGGTAAACAACGCAGGAAAAATTCTTCTAGCTCGCCTTTCCCAAAATCCCAATATTGAGAATTGGTTGGATTTGAGGTCTTTTAAAATAAGGTTCGTAATAAGAAACCCGGATATCACAAAAAACACATCCACTCCAACAAAACCACCATCCAGACCAAGGTCCGCATGAAACAGAATGACTCCGATAACTGCTAGTGCACGAAGACCATCAATATCAGGTCGATACGGCATGAATGACGTTATTTAATTATTTAAATTGTATTTTACTTATCCAATTGATCCCAGAACCGATGAGGGTCTTTGAGCCTCTTCATCTCACTTAGCAATAGCGCCTCCATCTCGGCAAGTTTTTTAGCATACTCCGGAGACTCGGCGAGATCCCTTTGGATTTCATCAGGCTTATGTCCATTAGTTTTAACGACTCCATCTACATGGTGCTCTGAGAGAAATTCATTAGGGTTTTGAGATAAATTAAAAAGCTGTGTTTCTCTGACCTGACCATCTAAAACATCATACTTAATAAGCTTCCAATCTCCTCGTCTAACACATCTCATCCCCGGTTTAGTTCCTCCGCAATATGCGCCATATAAGACATCACGAACTACCTGTTTTTCTCCCATAAGGACAGGGGCCAAGCTTTTTCCCTGAACCGTATCAGGAATTGCAACACCGGACAGATCACAAATTGTGGGCAGAATATCTAAAAGGTATCCATTGCCTTTTGCCCTGGTTCCTGGAGTTATTCCCGGCCCGGAAACAATTAATGGAACTCTCCAAGTATGTTCGTAGAGATTTTGCTTACCCACCAAACCATGACGACCAACTGAAATGCCATGATCTGCAGTAAAAATAATATAAGTATTTTTGAGCTCTCCGGATTCTTTGAGGCGCTTTATGACACGCCCTACTTGTTCATCAATATTTTCAATACAAGCATATTCTCTTCCTAGCTCATTTCTTATCGTGGCCTCGGTTCTAGAAGTTAAAACTCCAGGAACATGGCATTCATCCCTCAGGTTTGGATGTCCATGATGAAAAGGATGCTCTGGTAACCATGTTTTGGGAAGAGGGGGTGACTTAGGGTTTATCTTGGTAGGTGGTTTCTTTAAGTTTACGGCTCCATACTTTTTAAGTAAATCTTCTCGCCCCACACGGTCATCATGGGGATGGGATAAACCAAAATAAATTAGGAATGGTTTTTTTGTTTTCTTAGATTTTCTGGATTTTAAAAACTCAATCACTTTTTGACCATGCCATTGGCTACCATTCTCTTCAGAAGCACCACGGCTCGTCTTATCCATCACGGTCGTAAATAAGTTATTAGCTAAATCATAACTATTTCCTTTCTTACATGTCCTAAAAGTATCGTAACCAGAGCGATTAAATACTGCCGGCATAGTGTTATTCAGAATATTTTTACCATCTGTTATCCCCTCTTCAATTTTTCGGTGTTTTTTACCTCTTGGAGGAAGATGCCAAAGAGTCCTACCACTCATGATCATCGTCCTTGAAGGTGAACACACTGCCCCTCTCATAGACCCCATATGATAAGCTTGATCTAAAACTATACCGGAAGCAGCTAACTTATCTAAATTTGGAGTGCTACATACAGTGTTACCGTAGCAGGAAAGCGTCAGAGGGGATTGGTCATCTGTTACAATGAGAAGTATGTTCGGTTTTTTTGATGCACCGGATACCATCGAATGCCCGATCAAAATTAAGCATATCAATAAGCGCGGGAAATGAGAAAATAGAAATGACATATCAGAGAGATCTTGCAGTAAAGACTAATTACAATCAAGATATTGAATTGTACAAAACCTTTTAAAACCGCGGAAAAAATTTCCTAAATTACAATGAATCGATTGCACATAATAATCTTTATTATTGCGCTTAACACTTTTTGTAACGCGAGTTCTCCCAACATTCTCTTGATAGTATCGGAAGATAATGGTCCAGAACTTGGATGTTATGGAGCTCCAGTCAAAACTCCTAACATCGATAAGCTAGCCGCTTCCGGCACACTTTTTGAGAACGCTTATGTTCCTCAAGCTGGATGCTCACAGTCTCGAGCAGCTCTTTTGACGGGCCTATATCCTCATCAGAATGGACAAATCGGTCTTGCAACATGGAACTACGAAATGTACTCAGAGAAAATCCCAAACATCGTTAATACTTTAAAGGATGGAGGGTACCACACGGGGATAATAGGTAAACTGCATATCAAACCAAAGTCTGCATTTAGATTTGATTATAAAGAAATTCCAAAGAGTAATTTTCAACGCAACAACCCTGAACTTTATCGAACAAAAGCATTAGAGTTTTTCAAATCCAGCAAAAGACCCTTTTACCTTCAGGTCAATTACCCTGATGCACATCGCCCTTTCATACCTCAAGTAAATGGGATACCAGAGAGGCCTCTAAAAGCTAGTGATGTTGCAGCATTACCTTACATAGGCATTGATCATCCAGAAATTCGTCAACAGACCGCAGACTACTATAATTGCATCATGCGCCTAGACCATTACATTGGAGAATTAATCAACGCCTTAAAAAAGTCAGGCAAGTTCGACAATACAGTCATCATCTATATTGGTGATCATGGAGCCGATCTTCCGAGAGGCAAACGTACCTGCTACGAGGGAGGAATTCGTGTTCCCATGATTATCAGTTGGCCTAATGCAAAGATAAAACAGAGGAGAAATGAATTTGTGAGCACTCTTGATATATTTCCAACGATCTGTGAAATCGCCAAATTAAAAACTCCCAGTACTCTTGCAGGCGCATCCCTTAAAGAAATCATACATGGAGAAAAACCCGATTGGAGAAAAATCATGGTTACAGAATACCACGTTCACTCCAACCATAATCCATGGCCACAAAGAGCAATCCGCAACAAAAGATACAAACTTATATTTAATCCGTTGGCAGGTGAGATAAATCCTGGATATGAATTCACAATGGGGAAGAAGTTTATATCTGTTTCAGAATCAGAGTTAATGAAATCGGCAACCGATCAGGTACGTAATGCGTACAAAACATCAAAAAAACCACCTCTCATCGAATTTTATGATCTGCAAACTGATCCCTTTGAATTTAATAACTTAGCCAACGAAGAAAAATACTCCGAGGAAATAAAAAAATTAAAATACCTTCTCCAGCATTGGCAAAAAGACTCTGAAGATCCATTATTCTTCCCTGAAGTTGCCAAAAAACTATTCAATATGATCAACGATGCTGGTACAAAGGATCGAATAAAAATTAATTACAAATCACTGATGCAAATCAAACCCTGATAAATTTCATACAATCACTTTTATGTACATCAGAGTCTTTGCTTTAGTTATTTCATCAGTCCTCTTCACTTGGTCTGGTTCAATGAAAGCCGCGGAAAAAGCTGAATCAACTCCAGAACTTTTTTACGATTTTAAAGATCCTGCTAATGACATCATATTGAACAGATCAGGTTATTATTCTGACATCAACTTAAGATCAAATAATGATAGAAAAGTACAAATTAAAGATGGTGCTATCCATTTTATTCAAGGCTCCAGTGCTCAATCCACAAAAGCTCCAGCAAATTTAATTGGCACAATAAAAAGATCTAATTCGCTGAGCCTTGAACTGTGGTTTAAACCAACAAACTTAAATCAAAAAGGGCCTGCTAGAATTTTTTCTTTATCTGGCGGAACTTCTGATCGGAATCTTACCATCGGTCAGGAAGGAAGAGCTTTACAGGTCAGAATACGAACGACAAAAACGAGTAATAATGGTTTGCCTGCCATGGAAAGTACCCCATTGCTCAAAAATCAAATAACACACGCCTTCTACACATTTGGAGAGAACGAAGCTAAACTTTATATCAATGGAAAACTGATAAGAAAAAAAAGGATTGAGGGAAATCTTTCTAACTGGGAAAGTGATTATCTTTTTTTTATTGGCAATGAATCCACTGGAAACCGCCCTTGGTTAGGCAGCATTTATTCATTGGCATTTTACAAAAAAGTGATTGGTAAGGATGAAATTATTAGAAAATTCAATTCAGGGGTAAGTCAAAATAATAAAACTATTACAAAGAGTAAAAGTGATCATTATAGATTTTTTGAACAGCAAGTGGCTCCAATTTTTGCGAACCACTGCCTAGAATGTCATGACAGTTCAAACTCGAAAGGTGATTTAAATCTCTCAAAAAAGGTCACAGCCTTTGGAGAAGATTCAATTATCGTAAAAGGAAAATCGAAAGAGAGTCTTCTTTGGGAATCCATTTTCAAAGATGAAATGCCTAAAAAAAGGCCTGCACTATCAAGCGCAGAAAAAAAGATCATAAAAGAATGGATTGATAATGGTGCGCACTGGTCACTCGAGGAAATAGACCCTGCAGTGTACGTCCATAAATCGAGTATAAATACAAACCTCACAAGAAGACTAACGGTGGATGAATACATATCGACAGTGAGATCAACTTTTGACGTCGATATATCTGAGGAGGCTAGAAAACAATTACCAGCTGATCTAAGAGCCGATGGGTTTTCAAATACATCCTATAATTTGAATGTCGATCTAGAACATATCCAGGCCTATTCCCGTTTAGCGTCACAAATTGTTGAAAAAATAGACATCAAATCATTTTCCAAACGCTTCACCAACAATCAAAGCTTCACGGACAAAAGTATGGCCAATTTCCTTCAATCCATGGGCCATTGGGTACTCAGAGGACCTTTAGATAATGATGAGTTAGTAATATACAGAGGCATTACGACTTCAGCTGTTGCCGGAGGCGCAAGTTATTATAATTCAGTCAAACTAGTGCTCGAAGCCATGCTTCAATCACCACGATTTATTTATCGTATCGAAAGCCAGAACAGCGGCGAATTAGTCACCGACGACGAACTGGCTGTCAGACTTAGTTATCTCGTTTGGGGGTCTTCACCGGATAACCAGCTCCATGAGAAAGCAAAGCAGAGAAATTTAAACAAACCAGAAGTCATAAAAGAACAGATCGCAAGAATGCTTAAAGATCCAAAAGCGGTAGATCAGTCAATCCAATTCTTAAGGCAATGGCTTAATCTCAATCAATTATCAAACTTACGACCGGATAAAAAGCATTTCCCAACATGGAAACCTCAGCTTGCCAAGGACATGAAATCAGAGACTATCAATTTCTTTAGGGAGCTGGTCTGGAACCAAGGCCGCCCCCTCCCTGAACTTTTCAACGCTCAATTTACTTATCTAACTCCTGCCCTCGCCTCTCATTATGGCATACCTCCAAAAAAAGATGACGGTCTAGCCCGATACGATTTAGAATCCATTCCATCCAGAGGAGGTTTATTGACACAGGGAAGCACATTAACAATGGGAGGCGACGAGGCCTCGATGGTCACACGCGGTTTATTCATTTTAAATGACATCCTTAGAGGAGTGGTCAAAGACCCTCCACCCTGTGTCGACACCACTCCGGTTCCTTCAGAGCCGGGACTCAGTCAAAGAATTATTGCCGAAAGGCGAATTGCAAATGCAAGCTGTGGTGGGTGTCATTCCAGATTTGAACCGCTCGCCTTTGGCCTAGAAAGGTTCGACGGTCTTGGCACATACAAAGAAATTGATAATTTTAAGAATACTCTTAGAGATGATGGAGAGCTATTAATACCAGGAAAAACTGATGCCATAGAGTTTAAATCCGCGGAAGAACTAATGGATATAATGGCGAAAAGCGACAGAGTCCTTAAGACTCTGGTCTGGAAAATTGTTCAATTTGCTATGGGTCGACCTCTTGGGGCAGACGACGTCAGCCATGTTGACAAAATTTTCAAGGAAGCACAGAATAAAGGAGGTAGATATTCTGACGTCATTACCGCCATTGCAATGAGTGAATTAATGTATCAGAAAAAAATCCAGGACTGATGAAAAAACAAATGAACAGAAGAACCCTGTTGAAAGGACTAGGCACGGTCGGAATTGGACTACCTCTGATGGAGGAAATGGTTAAGACAAAGGCTCATGGTGCAAACGTAAATAAGATCCCAACAAGAGCATTTAACATTTTTTTTGGTTTGGGAATACCAACACCTCTACAAAACGAGGGATTTGGAGATGTTTTTGAACCACTCAAACCTTTATCTCAAAAATTACTCATAATGCGTAACGTTGACCATGTTCGTTGTGACGTTCGTGGAATCAATG
>CEVG01003840.1_pt1 | contig 14937 bp, 21 predicted proteins | sample 356511 | NCBI WGS metagenome assembly CEVG01 (sample SAMEA2623426, study PRJEB7988) | marine metagenome | biome: marine biome (ENVO:00000447); feature: surface water layer (ENVO:00002042); material: "saline water (ENVO:00002010), including plankton (ENVO:xxxxxxxx)" | depth 5 m | reverse complement strand
GTCACAAATTATATGATGACTTCGACGAACTGCCAGAAGAAGCCCAACTTATCATTGCCAATATGTGTTTCAATCTTGGATATCCAAGACTTTCTAAATTTAAAGGAATGAAGGCAGGTGTTGATGCACGTGATTGGAATGCAGCAGCAGACGAGATGGTAGATTCTCGTTGGTATCGTCAAGTTACTAATCGTGCAGATCGGCTAGTAGAAAGGATGCGAGCAATTGACTAAATCTGAATTAATGAGAGCCATCTATAGATTAACTCATGGCACAAATGTTGAGTATAAAATAATATATGAAGATCCTGAAGGTAAAGAAATGACTTTTGCCTTTACCGATTTGCACCATGAAAATAAAGAAGTACAATCTACTATAGGTGGTTAATGATAGAAGTTACAGATGCAGCCATTGAATACCTTAATAAAGTCCGAGGTGACGATCATGTTACTCTCGGCGTAAAAGGTGGTGGCTGTTCTGGATTTCAATACGTATGGGACTTCAAGAAAAATTGGCCTGATGTTGCATGGAGTGAACCATATGGTGATGCTCTAGTATTGGATCCTATGGCAGAAATGTATGTTGCTGGATGTACCATTGATTATGTTACCGAATTGGGTGGTGCATATCTTAAAGTTGTAAATCCCAATGCAACAGCTTCATGCGGATGTGGAGAATCTTTCGCAATTTAGTTGTTTACAAACCTCATGTTTTATGATATAATATACCTATGATTTGGAGGTTGTATGGCTTTTTATACTTCGGTTGCCCGTTATGGCAACAACATGCTTTACCGCGGATATGATAACGCTGGTAATAGAGTAATAAAATCCGAAAAATTTTCACCAACGTTTTATATACCTTCAAAGAAGGATACGGGTTGGAAAGGTTTGGATGGGAATCAGATTGGTTCCCTTACATTTGATTCTATGAAGGAATCACGTAACTGGTTGGATCAATATAATGAAGTTGGTGGATTTAAAATTTATGGCACTACAAATTATCTCCATCAATATATTCGTGAAAAATTTCCTCGCGATATAGAATTTGATAGAGATAAAATAAATGTATCCACTATTGATATTGAAACACAATATGATGATGGGTTTCCCGAACCAGATTTGGCAAACCAACCAATTACTGCCATCACACTCAAAAATAATATTGATGGCATTTATTGGGTTTGGGGTTATGGTAACTATGATGTAGAGGCTGCTTTAATAAAACCAGTCCGATACATGAAATGCCGTGATGAATCGGATCTGCTACTTAAATTCCTTGATTTTTATTCATCTCAAGAAAAATGCCCAGATGTTATCACTGGTTGGAATGTCAGGTTTTTTGATATTCCATACCTTATAAATCGTACTGCCAAAATCCTTGGCCTAGAACAAATGAAAAAGTTTTCTCCCTGGGGATTAATTGAACATCGATCTGTTATAAAACGTAATAAAAAGGAAACCACATTTGAACTGCGCGGTGTACAAATTCTTGATTATTTGGAATTATTTCAAAAATTTGGTTACACATACGGTACACAGGAATCATACAGATTAAATCATATTGCATATGTTGTCCTTGGTGAAAAGAAATTATCATTTGAAGAATCCGGTTCACTAAAAAATCTATATAAAGATAATTTCCAAAAATATATTGATTACAATATGAAGGATGTGGAACTAGTTGATCGACTTGAAGATAAAATGGGTTTGATTACCTTGGCCATGACCGTGGCATATAAAGGTGGTGTAAATTATCAAGATGTATTTGGCACAGTGGCAATATGGGAATCAATCATATATCGTAAACTTATGAATCAAAAAACTGTACCACCTATTGAATTAGGTCATGCAGAAAAAACAGAATTTGTTGGTGGTTATGTAAAAGATGTAAAGGTTGGTATGCATGACTGGGTTGTGTCATTCGATTTAAATTCTTTGTATCCAAACATTATTGTCCAGTGGAACATGTCACCTGAAACACTTGGTAAAATGCCACACGATGCAATACCAGGTGGTGTGGAATATTTTCTTAATTTCTATGAATCAAAAGGTGACCCATTACATCCTGCAGTACGAGAAAGAAACGTTGCAGTTGCTGCCAATGGTTCATCCTATTATAAATCTTTTGATGGTGTTGTACCAACAATTATTACAGATTATTATGATGAACGCCGTAGTGTTAAAAACATGATGCTTGCTGCACAACAATCACAACAGAAACAAAAAACATACGAATTGGAAAAAGAAATTAACCAACTGGAAAACAGACAGATGGCTATTAAAATTCTTATGAACTCTTTGTATGGTGCACTAGGTAATCAACACTTCAGATATTTTGATATCAGAGTTGCAGAAGCCGTTACAACAACTGGTCAGTTGGTAATCCAATGGGCAGAACGTGCAATGAATCAAGCAATGAATAAGGTAATGAAAACAGAAAAGGATTATGTCATTGCAATTGATACAGATTCACTTTATGTTGACTTTGGTCCTATGATAAAACAATTAAATCCAAAAGATCCAGTCAAGTTTTTGGATAAAATTTGTAAGGAACATTTTGAACCTGCACTTGCACAATCATATGATATTTTATTTAAAATGTTAAACTGTCACAAACCTAGAATGGAAATGGCAAGAGAGGTAATTGCAGATCGTGGTATTTGGACTGCAAAGAAACGATATATTTTAAATGTACATAATTCTGAAGGTGTACAGTATGCAGAACCAAAACTCAAGATCATGGGCATTGAGGCAATTAAATCATCCACTCCTGAGGTATGCAGATCTAAATTTAAGGAAATATTTAAGGTTATTATATCTGGTGATGAAAGTGCAACTCAAAAATTTATACAAGATTTTAAAAGGGAATTTAAATCATTACCAGCAGAACAAATATCTTTTCCACGTGGCGTATCCAACATCAGTGACTGGACAGACAGAAAAACAATTTATAAAAAGGGTACACCAATCCACGTCCGTGGTTCCTTACTATATAATAAACATCTTAAGGATGCAAAACTTACAAAAAATTATGAACCAATTGTAAATGGTTCAAGGATATTTTTTACATATTTAAAATTACCAAATACAATTAAGGAAAATGTAATTGCTTTTCCAGATCAACTTCCACCGGAACTAAAACTGGATCGCTATATAGATTACGATACACAATTTGATAAAACATTTATTGACCCACTTCGGCTTATACTAGATTCAATTGGTTGGTCGGCCGAGGAACAACAAACATTGGAGGACTTTTTTTCGTGAGTAATTTTGATAGAGTTGGTACCTTTATGAAAACATTTGGTCAGGAAGTAAAAACTGAACCAGAATTTCCAGATGCAGATACCGTAAATCTAAGAATTGAACTTATTGGTGAGGAATTAAATGAACTGTGGGATGCTTGTGAAGCAAGAGATATTGTAGCAGTTGCAGATGCTCTTACAGACATATTATATGTAACATATGGAGCCGGTCATGCATTTGGTTTAGATTTGGATAAATGTTTTACCGAAGTGCAAAGATCCAATATGTCAAAACTTGGTATGAATGGTAGACCAATTTATAGAGAAGATGGTAAGGTTATGAAAGGTCCAAATTATTCAGAACCTGATTTAAAAAGTGTTTTACAAATGTAATAAATTGTGATATAATATACTATATTAAATCGGAGAATATATTATGCATTATCCAAAATATCCTATTTACATTATTTCGAAAGGTAGATGGGATAGTCGTATGACACAAAAAACTATGGAAGATTTAGGACTTCCATACAGAATCGTAATCGAGGAATCTGAATACGACAAGTATGCAGAAAATGTACCTAAGGAAAAAATCATAACATTACCTTTGGACTTTCGTGATAATCCAAAATATGCCATACCAGATGAAAACACTGGCCTAATTGGCGGTTCAATACCAGTCCGTAATTTTGTTTGGGAACATTCCATTTCAGAAGGACATGAACGTCACTGGATTTTAGATGATAATATGCGACACATATACAGACTGCATCAAAATCTAAAAATCAGAATGAACACTGGTTCCAGTTTTCGTATCATTGAGGATTTTATAGGTCGATATGAAAATGTAAGACTTGCTGGTATGAACTATGCATTCTTTTGTCCTGCAATGACAAAACGTCCACCATACTACACCAATACAAGAATTTACTCTTGTATCCTTATTGATAATTCTCTTCCGATCCGTTGGCGTGGCAGATATAATGAAGATACAGATTTATCACTTAGGGTACTTAAGGATGGTGACAACTGTACAATGTTGTTTAATAATTTTCTTGTCGGTAAGGCCGCCTCTATGACTATGAAAGGCGGTAATACAAAAGAGGTATATAATATTGAACAAACAGGTGATAGAAGATCAAGACAGGGTTCAGATGATTTTGATAACCGTAGAGAGTTTGCAGATTCATTGGTATCACAACACCCCGATGTGGTAAAACTTGCATTTAAATGGGGTCGTTGGCATCACGATGTAAACTATTCAGTCTTTATTCAAAAACCAAAAAAGAAGCCAGGGCTAAATATTCCACGTGGCACAAATGAATATGGTATGAAATTGGTAACGATATCGCCAGATCAAGCTGATAACGAAGGAGATGAAAATTATGGCGAATAATAAAAACAATGTGGATAATGTATCAAATAATCTTTTTATATTATCTGGAGATGAAGAAGAAAGGACTCCATACGAGTGGGACGGTATGCCAGAATTTGATCAACCTCAAAAAGAAGATATAAAAATTATTTGTCGTTTTAAAACGGCACAAGATGTAAGAGACTTTGCAGCTGCAATTGGTCAGAATAATATTACCGATCGGACAAAGTCAATTTGGTATCCAGCACTAGATAAAAACCGTAACTCACTATTGCGTTGGATGGATGACGAGTGAAAATTTTTATTATACCTTATACATTTCACACTTTTTTTGAGTATGAAAAAAGAGTTAGTGGAGTTGATGAGGCTTTATTAAAACAAATTGATGTTTTAAAACAAATAGGCCATAAAGTGGAAGTGTATATTCCATTTGGTAATTTGCATGAGCATATATCGGATGTACATTATCACAAGGATTACATTCCAGATGAAGGTATAAAATCATATTTACGAAAACAAAAAAATAAAAATAATATTTTAAAAGATTTACTTTTAAAAATGAGTGCATTTAAACCTGATGTAATTTTATCCAATGCATACTTCCAGAAAAAACTTTATGATGAATTACAAAAAATAGATGCACCTGTTGCCTATATGTCACATGCAGTACCTGGTTTCTTTACAGATATGGTAACTGCAAATTTAATTAGTAAATTTATTGAACGTAATAGTATTATTACGGTATCAGATTACCATTCAGAAAAATTTAAATTATATTATAGTAGAAGAAGAAAAGGATGGACTTTTCAAAACACAATTAAGGCAGACTCAACTGTATTTTCATCTTACAGTTCAGTGGAAGATGTACAAGAATCAGATGGTGTTGTAAGACACGTATCTGCTGCACATAAAGAAAAACAAACATTTTTAATTCATGATATGTTAAATGATACCGAAGTAAAAAGTGAAGTGTTTACTACTTTAGGATTTATGGGTAAAAAAGATGATTATGTAAATAAGGCATTTGAAAAATATAATACAGACGATAGACCAATATTTTTGGATGTAAATCATAAAGATATTATGGAAAAAATAAAAACATCAAGTTGTTGTTTTGTTGGTCTGGCTACATATGATACATTTACAATTACATCTCTTGAATCATTGTCCCGTGGTGTTCCTATTATAGTAAAAGGTTGTAAAGGTGAACACCCAGCAAAGGAAATGGTAGAACCAAAATATCAAAAATACGTACACGTATATGATGGCAGTAAGGATGACTTTCGTAACAAGGTAAGGGAATTTTCTAATATTACATTATCTGAGAGAAAAGCCATTGCACAATCTTGTTACAAACTGACATCAAAGGAACAGTATGGCAAAAATTTGGAATCTGCATTAAATAAATCTATAATTAAATATAAAGAAAATTCAAATAGTTGTTTATTTTTCCAATAATATGTGATATAATATACATATGATTAAATTAACGATATTTAATAGTTTATTTGATAATAAAACAGACAAGTGTCTTGATCTTGAAAATTTTGATGCATTTGAAAAGTTCCTATATAAACTTTCCAAAATAAAGAAAAAATCCAAGGCAGATGCAGTACTTATCTCCCCCGCAACGTATCAACCGGATACCACTCGTGCAAATGCAAATGTTGTCGATTGGTCCGGTTGGTGCTGTGTGGATGTAGATGAATATGAATGTGATGGAGATTTACAGAATGATTTATCTAATAGGTTTTCTAGTTACCGCTTCGTTTGTTACAGCACTGCTAGCAGTACAGTTCATTCGCCTAAGTTCAGATTGGTGTTCCCTTTGCGAAGAAATGTGGATAGAGACTCCATCAGACATTTCTGGCATGGACTTAATGTTGAACTCGGAGAACTCGGTGATCGACAGACTAAAGACCTATCACGCATGTACTATATCCCTGCGCAATATTCTGGTGCTTTCAACTTTATTTTCAGTCATGATGGCGACCCAATTGATCCTGATGATCTTATGAGGAAACATGCATATGCAGAAAAAGCAAACCTTAACAACTTCTTCGATCGACTACCAGACAACATCCAACAACAAATCATTGAACACAGAAAAAACCAACTTGACAACACTAATGTGGTGTGGTCGTCCTATCGCGATTGTCCCTTCTTTCCCCGTAAACTCGAAGCAGAATACAGACTCATCAACAATACAGGATGGTACCACAAAATGTACCAAATAATGGTTGCCATTGCAGGTAATGCCATAAAAAAACAATATCCAATTACTGCTGCAGAAATATCCAAAATGTGTAGAGAACTGGATATGGAAACTGGTAACTGGTATGCCAATCGCCCGATTGATAAGGAAGCGGATCGTGCATTGGAATACGTATATAAAAATATGTAATTAATTTAAAAAAACACTTTACATTTCATTCTTTTTGGTATATAATAATACTATAATCAAAGAGGAGTTGAATTATGGATACATTGAAAAAAGAAATCTTTTGGGAAACACTTGGACCACACTACGTTTATGGTTATAAAAATGCTCAAGGTGAGTGGGTTTATATTGGTGAAGGTAAATTAAAGCGTGGTGCAGATCATGTGGAGGAAAAAGACCTAAACATCTATGACTTGGAAATCATTGCCCAAAACATTGGTACAAAGGCTGAGGCACTTACGCTGGAATCTTATCTTCTCAAAAAGCACAAACCAATACTGAATACACAACCTGGGCATCATGAAGAAAGATTCATTGAAACTAAAGTTGTAACTCTTGCAGAAGCATGGGAAGCGGCTCAAGTTACTTCACATGACATCTATGATAAAATTCGTGATGAATTTTCTGAAGTGTTTAAATGGGCTACAGATTTTTATTCTGACAGCAATAAGGTTGTATTCCATACAGGTGCAATTCAAAAAGTTGTATTCAGATTACTAGTGGATAAATCCTTTAAAACAACCGTCCGCTTTGATTGTCAAGGTGGTAGTGATGAAGTGGTAAAGGAAAATGCAAGACTTTTGGGTGAACACTTGAAAAAAGAATATAGTGACTTCGAAGTATCAATGGGAGATACAGAAAAGTATGTTTTACTATATACTAATACACTTGAAGATGGCACATCAATATTTGTAAAACACGTAAAAGAAATAAGAGGTATCAAGTAATGAAAAACATTGCTATTATTGGACACGGTTATGTAGGTAAAGCCGTTGAATATGGATTTCAAACACAAGACGTAAAGTTAAAACTTATCGACCCAGCACTTTATAATAACAGTCTGAGTGATTTACGAGGTACACGAGTTGACGTTGCATTTGTTTGTGTTCCTACTCCTATGGGTAATGATGGTTCAATCGATGCATCAATTGTGGAACAAACAGTAAGGGATTTATCTGCAATTACAACTGGATTAATTGTAATTAAATCAACTGCAATACCAAGTGTTGTGGCAGACCTTTCAGAATCAAATCCTCAAGTTGTTTATAATCCAGAATTCCTTACAGAGAAAAATGCACTGGACGATTTTATTAATCCACCTATGCATGTGTTTGGTGGTGAAAAAAATGCCACTAAAAAACTTGAAGAAATTTATAAGGAACACTCACGCTGCAAACCATGTCAAGTATTTCACATGACTGCATTAGAGGCCTCGTTTGTAAAATATGGAATTAATTCATTTCTTGCAACTAAGGTTTTGTGGATGAATCAGTTCCAAGATATTTGTGATAATAATCACGCAAAATATAATGTAGTTGCAAATGCAATTGGTTCAGATCCTAGAATTGGTCACAGCCATATGCAAGTACCTGGACCAGATGGTCGTAAAGGTTTTGGTGGTGCATGTTTTCCTAAAGACACAAAAGCCTTTTCACATTTTGCTGAAGGACAATTTAAGGTATTAGATACAGTCATTGAGGAAAACAATTTTTACCGTAGCATGTATGAACTGGACGAACGTGAAAAAGAACAAAAAGTTGTTTACAATTAATCTTCAATGTGATATAATAATATTATAATTTATGGAGAAGTGAATGGCTAAAATTGCAATTACAGGTGGCGCTGGTTTTATTGCTTATCACCTTGCAGCAAAATTATGGAATAACCATAAGGTAGTTGGTTTTGATAATTATAATACCTATTATGATCCTGATTTAAAACGTGAACGTGCTAGAATTTTGGAAAATGCCTTTGGTATTGAAATTATTCCTATTGATTTAAGAACACCAAGTTCCGTCAAAAATTTTATGGTTGAACACAAACCTGATATTGTAATGCATCTTGCAGCAATGGCAGGTGTCAGACACTCCATGGATGATCCAACATCTTATATTGAAAATAATGTTGTAGGTACACATAACCTTATTGAAGCATGTAACTATGCAGGTGTTAAAAAAGTTGTGTATGCATCAACATCATGTGTAATGTCTGGTAACCCATTACCGTGGACCGAAGATGAAAAACTTGGATATCAACTTAATCCGTATGGTTATACCAAAGCCACAAACGAATCACAATTTATGGCATCTACAATTCCTGTAACAGTTGGTCTTAGATTTTTTACTGTGTATGGTCCATATGGCCGACCAGATATGGCACTTTTTGATTTTACCAAAAAAATTATTGCCGATGAGGAAATACAATTATTTAATTATGGTGATATGATTCGTGACTTTACATATGTCGATGATATTGTACAAGGAATTAATATTATAATAGAAAAAAGTTTGCAAGATGACGATGCAAAAGAGATATATAATATAGGTAATGGAAAACAAGTTCAACTTATGGACTTTGTTGAGAACATTGAAAAGCAACTCGGTCGTTCGGCAAAGAAAAACTTTGTACCAAAACATCCTGCAGATACACATGCAACTTGGTCTGACACAACTAAACTTAGGGCTTTAGGTTACAACCCTAAAACATCTATTGAAGTTGGTGTGGAAAACTTTATTCGTTGGTACAAATCATATTATGGAGTAAATTAATGATTGTTGGACTCACGGCCTCAACATTTGATCTTTTACATGCAGGACATATTGCAATGTTAAGAGAATCCAAATCACAATGTAATCACCTTATTTGTGCATTGCAAGTTGACCCGTCCATTGACCGACCCGAAAAAAATTCTCCAGTACAAACATTAGTTGAAAGACACGCACAACTTGCTGCGGTAAATTATGTGGATGAAATTATTCCATATTGTACTGAGGATGATTTATTGGATATATTAAATATGTATCCCATTAATATTAGAATACTCGGTGAAGAATATAGAGATAAGGACTTCACCGGAAAAGACGAATGCCGCAAACGTGGTATTCAATTATATTTCAACAAACGTGAACACAGATTTAGTTCTAGTGATTTGCGCAAACGAGTCGCAGAGAAGGAAAATAGCAATGTCTGCCATTCAAGACTGGATTAAAGAACAATACGAATTAGAAGAAAAAATCTTGGGTGAAAACATAGAATATAATAATATGCGATTAACAAAGGAAGTTGAAGAATTAAAAGGAAGATTAAAAAAATTAGAAGTTGATATGGCATATACACAAAAAATAAGGTTTGCCGAATCGCCTGAGGAACAACGAATATATGATTTAAGGAGAACAGACTAAATGTCTATTATGGATAAATTAAAAAAGAATAGTAAAATTAAAGCCACATCTATTCTTTCTGAATCCAAATTTTTTAATGAAAAAGATATGGTACCCACAGATGTTCCTATGATGAACGTTGCTTTATCTGGATCTGTGGACGGTGGACTTGCGCCAGGACTTACTGTCCTGGCCGGCCCATCAAAACATTTTAAAACATCATTTGGTCTTATTATGGCTTCTGCATATTTGAAAAAATATAAAGATGCTGTATTATTATTTTATGATTCAGAATTTGGTTCTCCACAAGCATACTTTGAACAATTTGATATTGATACATCACGCGTTTTACACACTCCAATTACAAATGTGGAAGAATTAAAATTTGATCTAATCGGTCAATTGGAAAATATTGAACGTGGTGATAAAATTATAGTAATGATTGATTCTGTTGGTAATCTTGCATCTAAAAAGGAATTAGAAGATGCCATTAATGAAAAATCAGTTGCAGATATGTCAAGGGCTAAAGCACTCAAAGGTTTATTCCGTATGACAACACCATATCTTGCAATGAAGGATATTCCACTTATTGCAGTTAACCATACATATATGGAGATTGGATTATTCCCTAAGGCAATTGTATCAGGTGGTACTGGTATTTACTACTCAGCAGATAATATTTGGATCCTAGGCAGACAACAAGATAAACAAGGTACAGAGATCAAAGGTTATCACTTTGTGATCAATGTGGAGAAATCAAGATATGTCAAGGAAAAGTCTAAAATACCTATCAGCGTTTCTTGGGATGGTGGCGTTCAGTCTTATAGTGGGCTTCTCGACGTCGCTTTATCAGGCAATTATGTTGCTAAGCCTTCTAATGGTTGGTACTGCCGTGTTGATAGAAGCACTGGAGAATTGGTCGATCCAAAGTGTAGAGAGAAAGATACGTTGGAACGGGGATTTTGGGATCCCATCTTCAATGAAACTGACTTCAAAGATTATATTCAATCAAAATTTGCCATTGGAGGTTCGAGAGACAATGTCATTGTACTCGCCGATGAAGCATAAGGAAAATGAAACATATCAATTAGTGCCTGGTGGTGATGGTGATCAGCACTGGTTGGTACGTTTTTTGGAAGGTCCTTTTGCAGAAACAATTATCCAGTATGGATCAATTTCTATAAACGAGGAAGATGAAGGTATAATGACATTTAACTTTTTTGTTGAACAGTCACCCGACTCTGAACTCACATCAGAGAACACAGACTTGCAATTATGGGCAGGTGATGTTTTGCAAGAAATTATTAGGGATGCAGTTGTAAATGAAACTGCAATATTAAGAGAAAAATAATGAAAATTTTAATATGTGGTTTGCCAGGTAGTGGTAAGACTACTTTAGCCAAACCATTGGCAAACTTACTTGGTGCTGTGCATATTAATGCAGATGAAGTAAGAACAAAATACAACGATTGGGATTTTACACCAGAAGGTCGTATACGTCAAGCTCAACGAATGAGACATCTTGCCGATGGTGTTGTCATGGCAGGTAAAATTGCCGTGACAGATTTTGTTGCACCAACAGATAAAGCACGTGAAGCATTTGCTCCTGATTATGTAGTTTGGATGGACACTGTTAATAAAAGTAGATCAGTAAATGGTCCAGCAGCAAAAGGCAGTACATTTGAACAAACGGATAAAATGTTTGAAAAACCATCACGTTGTAATTATCACGTAGCTGAGTGGTTTGATGATACTCATGCTCAATTATTACCTATTATTAAAAATTATATGGAAAGGAATCAATAATGGAAACACTATTATTATTAGGAGCTCTTGCAATTGGCGCAAATTCTCTTATGACCGACGATGTTGATCCTAATATGCCAGATCCAGCAACCTATCGGTCAATTCAAACTTCAGTAGATGGTGGATATTTACATAATACAGAATCACAAAAAAGTGAAGTAAAATGGGTTTTTGTTTATGAATAAATTTGATCCATTAAACCCTACAGTGCAAATGTTGGGTCGTTGGCAACCATGGCACTCTGGACATACTGAATTATTTAAAAGGTGTCATGCAATAACTGGCCAAGTTGCAATCATGATTAGGCAAGTACCAGAAAAGCGTGAGGCAAATTCAAGAGTGCCTGGTCAAGATGATAATCCATTTAATATTGAAACAGTTAAAGAAAATATTTCTGCAGAATTATTCATGCATGGGTTTACAATTGATGAAGATTATATTATAATGGTAGTACCAAACATAGTTGATATTAGTTATGGCCGAGGTGTTGGTTATACATTTACGGAACATCAGTTTGATAAAAACATTACTGATATATCCGCTACCAAAATTAGAGCCAAAATGAGAGAAGAAGGTAAACTTGCAGACAAATCTTGAACAGGTCATACTTCGTAATTTATTGACCGATGAAAAATATATGCGTAAGGTTTTACCATTTGTAAAACCGGATTATTTTGAAGGCGTATATCGTATATTATTTAAAGAGGCTGGTAAATTTGTTGGTAAATATAATAAATTACCTACAGCCGAGGCATTTAAGATTGAACTTGATCAATCTGATAGATTAAATGGTGAACAGTATACAGTAGCAGTTGATTTAATACCACAATTATTTGCCAAAGAAAAAATTGATGATGATTGGTTATTAAATAATACAGAAAAGTGGTGTCAGGATCGTGCCATTTATAATGCTGTTATGGAATCAATTTCAATTATTGATGGAAAACACGAATCACTCACAAAAGGTGCCTTACCAGAATTATTATCCAAAGCCTTAGGTGTTGCTTTTGATACAAACGTAGGGCACGATTATATAGAAAACTATGAGGAAAGGTATGATTTTTACCACAAAGAAGAAGATCGTATCCCATTTGATCTTGAATACTTTAACAAGATTACAAAGGGTGGTGTACCAAGTAAAACACTTAACATTGCCCTTGCAGGTACTGGCGTTGGCAAGTCTTTATTTATGTGTCATGTTGCTAGTGGCGCTTTGGTAGAAGGCAGAAATGTTTTATACATTACAATGGAAATGGCAGAGGAACGTATTGCAGAACGTATTGATGCCAACCTATTAAATACACCTATTGATCAGTTGCCCAATTTATCACGGGATATGTTCAGAACAAAAATTGAAGACCTAACGCGTAAAACAACTGGTAAACTTATTGTAAAGGAATATCCAACTGGTTCTGCACATGCAGGACACTTTCGTGCATTATTAAATGAATTAAAATTAAAAAGACAATTTGAACCAGATATTATTTTTATTGATTATCTTAATATATGTTCATCTTCAAGAATGAAAGGTATGGGTGGTGCTATCAATAGTTATAACTATATCAAAGCAATTGCTGAAGAGTTACGTGGCCTTGCGGTCGAGTTCGATGTACCAGTATTTTCAGCCACGCAAACAACTCGTTCAGGCTACTCGAATAGTGATGTTGGTTTGGAAGATACGTCTGAATCTTTTGGTCTTCCCGCTACGGCGGATCTTATGTTCGCTCTTATCTCGACTGAGGAACTTGAAAACCTGGGTCAGATGATGGTTAAACAATTAAAGAATAGATATAATGATCCAACTATGAACAAAAGATTTGTAATTGGTGTTGATCGCGGTAAAATGAGATTATATGATGTAGATGAAAGTGAACAAAATCTTACGGATGATACACCGGTATTTGATAAATCAAAATTTAACGAGGATACTTCCAAATTTAAGGATTTCAAGCTATGATGTACAAAGGACCACAGTTAAGTACCTATTGGGGTGATAAGCCATATGAAAATAGAATGGCTCATGTTATGAAAAATGATCAGGGATTTTATATTGAAATGTACGATAAGGATACCTTAATCGAAACTAGGCCTTTATATGATCACAGTGAAGTATATGCAGAAAGTGCTGCAGAGAATTATGTTATGGGTATTTTAAATCCATGAGTGATCGAAAAATTCTTTTTATTACGGATTTAATTGATCAAAGACTTCGTAAGGAAAAAGAGATTGAATATTATGAAAAGGAACTTGAAGAAATTACAAAAAAACTTTTCTTCTTAAAAAAGGAAAAGGATCTAACAGAACTCATTATTAACATTATTCAAAATGAAAAAGTGGTTGATGTTCGCGAAAACTTATATGATCAAATAGGAAATAATGATGAAAGTACGACTGATTAATTATAGTAAACCACCGGAGGAATTATATGTCGGTAACAATATCCAGGAACTTATTGCGTATTGCGCCCGTGTCTCGAATCCATCAAACCAAGACAACACCGAAACGTCAGAAAGATTATTACGATATCTCATCCGAGAAAAACACTGGTCGCCCTTCGAAATGGTTAGCGCTTGCCTGGAAGTAACAACAACCAGGGATATTGCAAGGCAGTTACTAAGACATAGATCATTTTCATTTCAAGAGTTTTCTCAACGATATGCAGACCCTACCCAGGATTTAAAATTTCAATTGAGAGATGCTCGTTTGCAAGATACCAAAAATAGACAAAATAGTTTAGATACCGATGATGCAGAATTGCAATTGGAATGGTTACAACAACAAGCGGAGGTAGTAAATGCTGCAAAGAAAGCATATGGTTGGGCAATTGAAAAAGGTATTGCCAAAGAACAAGCTCGTTCGGTTTTACCGGAAGGTAATATGGAATCTAGATTGTATGTTAATGGAACCA
>CEVG01012901.1_pt1 | contig 14976 bp, 13 predicted proteins | sample 356511 | NCBI WGS metagenome assembly CEVG01 (sample SAMEA2623426, study PRJEB7988) | marine metagenome | biome: marine biome (ENVO:00000447); feature: surface water layer (ENVO:00002042); material: "saline water (ENVO:00002010), including plankton (ENVO:xxxxxxxx)" | depth 5 m | reverse complement strand
CGTTAACATCGGGCGATAAGGAAGCAGTCCGGTTGGTCGGCCCGATGGCACCGGCAACAAATCTTGGACGGGAGGGATCTTTTGACATGGCTTCATCCGCGGCTTCCCGGGCCAGTTTAGCGGATGCCACATTTAAATCATAAACCACATCCTCAAGATGGTAATCTGCCATGGCGATGCTGGTGGCACTGAAGGTATTGGTTTCGACCAAGTCACTGCCCGCAGCGAAGTAAGATTGGTGAATCTTACGAATCACATCTGGGCGGGTAAGGCTGAGCAAATCGTTGTTCCCCTTGAGTTCACCCTCATGTTTTTTGAATAAATCCCCACGAAAATCCTCTTCCTCCAACTTTTCCTGCTGAATCATGGTTCCCATGGCACCATCCAAAATTAGAATCCGTTTGTCTAAAATATCGCGGATATTCTTTTCAGTCGGACGAATCTTAGTAAAATCATTCATAAACGTATCAACATATCATGATGCGTTGATGTGTTTTGCCAAACAAAAACCGAGTCATATGAGTTTCACATGTGGTGTTAAATGGTTTTGCCAAAGTTAAAAAAATGGTTCATAGTTTTTCTTTTGGTTCCGGGATGTAGCGTAGTCTGGTTAGCGCGCCTGCTTTGGGAGCAGGAGGCCGTGAGTTCGAATCTCACCATCCCGACCACTTTCTTTCAACCCTTTCCCCAAGGATCACCAGGCTAGGCAACTTCTCATGGAACATGATATTTATGGTATCACCCGATGGGGTGACGGATTGGTTGGAGTTCTTGAAAATGGAAATGTTGCCCTAAATGATCCCTTATCTGCAGAGAGCAAACCGGTCGATCTGGCAGAAGTGATCCACAAATTGGAACAAAGAGGCATACAAACCCCGGTTCTACTAAGAGTATCTAACTTTTTGGAGCATCGTATCAAAGCGATCAATGAGAGTTTTAAGGATGCGATCCAGCAGGTAAATTATAAGGGTGATTACCGGGGTGTTTTCCCGATCAAAGTTAACCAGCAAGCTCATGTGGTGGAACGGGTTTCCGAATACGGTGAGGCTTTTCATTTCGGTCTCGAGGTGGGATCCAAAGCAGAGCTTTTGATTGCTTTGGCTCAAAATGTTAATCCAGAGTCGTTGATCATTTGTAACGGATATAAAGATTCTGAATTTATTCGCTTAGCTTTACTTTCTTCTAAACTGGGGATGAACACCGTCATCGTGATGGAGAGTGTCCGGGAACTGAAATTAATCATCGAGGTGTCCCGCGAGCTTAGCATTCCACCCACACTGGGCGTAAGGGTGAAGTTGGTAAACATTGTGAGTGGAAACTGGGCTGCCACCAGTGGCGACCGGTCTTCTTTTGGATTATCCATTGCTCAGGTGGTGGAGGTGGTGGAGACCTTGGGAGAGGAAGGCTTGCTCGATTGCTTGGTTCTGCAACATTCCCACCTTGGCAGCCAAGTCCCCAATATGATCGAAATCCGCAAATTTGCTCAGGAAGCAAGCAGGCTGTTTATTGAGATTCGTAAACTTGGTGCTAACTTGCAGTATCTCGATCTGGGTGGTGGCCTGGGCGTGGATTACACCGGTGAAAATTCATCCAGTCCAAATTCAATCAATTATTCCCTGGAGGAATATTGCTACAGTCTGGTGGAAACGGTTGGGTTTGAAATGAATGATGCGGGAGTGGAGCATCCCTGTATTGTTACGGAGAGCGGACGGGCATGTGTTGCCCAGTCCTCGATGCTGCTTTTTAGCGTACTTGAAAGTACCAGCTATGAAAGTAATACGGTGGTTTCTTTAGCAGATGGGGACCATCCTCTCCTGCGTTCCCTGATTGAAATTTCTGATGATCTGAAGTTGGACAGCTTACTGGAGTCTCTCAACGATGCCACTTATTATCGGGATGAACTTAGAGCGCTATTCCGCAGGGGCAGGCTTACTCTCCCTGTACTGGCTAGGGCGGAACGGGCACATCAACGCGTGCTGGGACAGATCCGGGTGATGATGGACGAACTTGCGGATACGGAATGGAGTGAGGAATTGAACCTGCGGGTGCAGGGGATGGCAGATATTTATCACTGCAATTTTTCTCTGTTTCAGAGTCTGCCTGATGTTTGGGCGATTGATCAATTACATCCCATCATTCCTCTCACCCGTCTCCACGAGAAACCGGATCGAAACGCGGTACTTTGTGATGTGACCTGCGACAGCGATGGTCGGATTGACCGATTTGTGGTGGGAGATGGAGTTTCTGACTGCCTTCCTTTACACAGCTTGCGGGAAGATGAGGAATACTACTTGGGTGCTTTCTTCGTGGGTGCTTATCAGGAAACGCTTGGCGATTTACATAACCTTTTTGGGGATACCAATGTCGTTACCATCCGTTTAAAAGAGGATGGTGAATTTGAACTGCTTGACGAAGTGGAAGGAGACACCGTTTCCGAGGTTCTCAGTTATGTGGAATATGAGCCGAAGAGATTGTTGGAAAAATTTAAGGCTCGGGCAGAACGGGCAGTGAAGGAGCATGGGGCAACCCTTGGGGAATTAAAAGAATTAGTGTCCACTTATCGGGACAGTCTCAGAGGATACACTTATTACGAATCTGATTAAGAAAGGAAAAAGTATGTCAAAAGTATTGGTAGTTGGAGCCGGTGGGGTCGGCTCAGTCGCAGTTCATAAAATGGCTCAATTGCCGGATGTGTTTTCATCCATCACTTTAGCCAGTCGCAGAATTTCGTCCTGTGAAAAAATTGCGGATTCGGTAAAGCAACGGTTTGGGGTAAAGATTGAAACCGCTGAAGTGGATGCGGATGAAGTAGGACAAACTGTCCGTTTGCTCGAGCAGGTTAAGCCGGATCTTTTAGTGAATCTCGCTCTTCCCTATCAGGACCTTCCTTTGATGGATGCATGCTTGGAAGCAGGAGTTTCCTACTTGGATACTGCTAATTATGAGCCGAAGGATGAGGCTAAGTTTGAATATCGCTGGCAATGGGAATACCAGGAACGGTTTGAAAAGGCCGGACTGATGGCATTGTTGGGTTCTGGCTTTGATCCGGGCGTGACCAATGTATTTACCGCCTGGTTGGCCAAGCATCATTTTGACCGCATGGATACGCTTGATATTCTAGACTGCAATGGGGGAGATCATGGTCATCCCTTTGCCACCAATTTCAATCCAGAGATCAATATCCGTGAAGTAACGGCACCAGCAAGGCATTGGGAGCAAGGTGAATGGGTGGAATCACCTGCACTTTCCTCAAGACACATCTTTGACTTCCCGGAAGTTGGGGACAAGAACATGTACCTGATGTACCATGAGGAACTGGAATCCTTGGTGAAACATTTTCCTGAGATTAAGAGAGCCCGCTTTTGGATGACTTTTGGTGATGCTTATTTAAAACATTTGGAAGTGCTACAAAATATTGGGCTGACTTCGATTGAGCCGATTTTTTATCAGGGGCAGGAAATTATTCCTCTGCAGTTCCTTAAGGCAGTTCTACCAGACCCTGGTGGGCTCGGAGGGCACACCAAAGGGAAGACCTGCATTGGAAATATTATCAGTGGAGAAAAGGATGGTTCAAAGGTGACAAAATATTTGTTCAATGTATGTGATCATGAAGCCTGTTTTCGGGAAGTGGGCAGTCAGGCAGTAAGTTATACCACGGGAGTGCCCGCCATGATTGGGGCGGCTCTTATGCTCAAAGGAACTTGGCAGGGCAGGGGAGTGTTCAATATAGAACAGCTCGATCCGGATCCTTTTATGAATATGCTTAATCATCACGGTCTTCCCTGGGAAGTCCGCGAGTTGGATGCCCCGTTGAATTTCTGATGCTTCCCACGCAAAGCAGTGGACCAGGTACCTTCGCCCACTTTGATCTAAGACGGGTGAAGTCTCCCTGCTATGTGGTGGATGAGGAAAAAATCCGTTACAACCTTCAAATCCTTCGCGATATTGGTGATCGTTCAGGTGCTAGGGTCTTACTTGCCCTGAAGGCCTTTTCGATGTGGTCACTAGCAGGATTGATTGAAGAATATTTGGATGGCTGCTGTGCCTCAGGATTGTGGGAAGCCAGACTGGCCCGGGAGAAAAATTTTGTACAGCTGAATAAAGACAAAGTTCTTTCCACTTTTTCCCCTGCTTTCCGTGAGGAAGAAATTGAGGAGATTTTCTTAATTTCGGATCATCTAATTTTTAATTCCCCTCATGCATTTGGATTACAGCATGCGAGGAAAGCAGGAATTTCGACCGGACTCAGGATTAATCCGGAATTGTCTATGGGACTTGACCCAAAATATGATCCGTGTGCACAGAATTCCAGACTTGGCTACCCCATGAGTAAATTGGGCACCGATGAACTTTCCGGGTTTCAGGGCCTCCACTTTCATACCCTATGTGAGCAAAACTTTGAGCCCCTGCTTAAAACTTGGCAAAGAATTGAGCAACTACTGGGCGGTATTCTTTATCAGTTTGAGTGGATCAATCTGGGAGGGGGTCATCATTGTACCAGGGATGATTATGACCGCGATGGATTGGTTGAACTGATTTCCCGAATTTCCCAGAAATATGAAGTGGAAGTTTTTCTAGAGCCTGGTGAAGCAGTTGCATTGGATGCGGGAATTCTGGTGGGAGAAGTTTTGGATATTATGGATGCTGAAAAGAAGCATGCCCTGCTTGATCTTAGTGCTACCTGTCACGCCCCCGATGTGATTGAAGCTCCCTACCGCCCCGCGTTGTTAGGAGAGGTTCCGGAAGGAGGATATGAATATTTCCTTGGTGGATCCAGTTGCTTAACCGCAGATAGCTTTGGATGTTATCGCTTCCCTCAGGAGTTGCATCGTGGGGAAAGAGTGGCTTTTCTTGACCAGGCTCATTACACCATGGTGAAGACAAATACCTTTAACGGTGTCCCCCTGCCTTCGATTGCTTTGTGGAATTCCAAAACAGATGAGCTTAAAATGATTAGGCAGTTCAACTATGAGGAATTTGTGAAACGTTTATCATGAGAAATTTACAGCAATGCAATTTTTAGCTGCAGAGTTAATGGAGGGAGAAAACCAGAAAGAACTTTCCAAGTTTCAGATTATTCCCTGCCCGATGGAAAAAACTGTTTCCTATGGTGCAGGTACTTTGGGAGGTCCTACAGCGATTCTTGAAGCAAGCCAGGAGTTAGAGAGATCCTCTGTTTGTGAGCAGGGTATTTTTACGCAGCAGGAAATTGATTGCTCTGCTGATCATAAAACTTGTCTTTCCGAATTACGAAATCGGGTTGGCAAAGTGATTGAGTCAAAAAAAATCCCTGCTGTTTTAGGTGGGGAACATTCTCTCTCCTGGGCCACAGTTAATGGAGTTACTGATGTGCTTGGACAAAAAATCGGAATTATTCAAATTGATGCCCATGCTGATCTGCGGGAAAGTTATGAGGGCAATTCACATTCCCATGCCAGTGTAATGAACTTATTGGTTCATGAAGGTCACAAGCTTGTTTCTTTCGGCGTCCGAGCACTCTGTGAGCAGGAAAAAAGCTTTCGCCAGAAAAAAGGAGTAATCTTTTGGGACGGGGAAGAATTAGTCCGTAATCAAACCAATCACATTCAATTGCCTGCTGATTTTCCGGAACTCGTATACATAAGTTTTGATCTGGATGGGTTGGACCCATCGGTTATGCCCGCCGTAGGTACACCTGTGCCCGGAGGCCTTTCCTACTACCAAGCGATTGATTTGGTAAAATCAGCTCTTGAGGGAAGAACATGTGTAGGCATTGATTTAGTTGAACTTGCTCCTCTTCAGGGTGATATCGTTTCCCCGTTCACGGCTGCTTGTCTTCTGCAGAGGTTGATGGAATTGGTTTGATTTTGTTGGTTTCTGCAGAAGAGATTATTGATCGGTTTTCGCTGGAACCACATCCAGAAGGTGGGTGGTTTAGGCGTACTTATGAATCAAAAGAGGTTTTAGAATCTCCCAATGGTTTCCGCCCTGCTGGAACCTCTATTTTATACTTGCTCAAAAAAGGAGAGGTTTCTCGGTTGCACAGATTGGATGCAGATGAGACATGGTATTTTCATCAGGGTGCACCTTTGCGTGCACATATGTTTTCTGCAGATGATTACCACTCGGTCCTGCTGGGAAATATTTCAAATCAATCGGACTCTTTTGCTCAGCATACCATTCCCGCTGAAACTATTTTTGGAGTTACTCCATGCGAGCATTCAAATGAGCCCTTCTCATTAGTCAGTTGCTCCGTATGTCCTGGATTTATTGATGCTGGGTTTTCATTGTCTGATAAATCGATTTTGATTTCAAAATTCAAAAAACATGCAGATTTAATTGAAAAATTATTTAACTCATCGGAAGTTTAAGAAGGATGGAAAAAATATTTTCATGGGGAGGGGGAAAAATTCTTGAAATTGATGTGCCAGATTCTCAGGAATGGATCCCCCAGCTTATTACTCAATTTTTTCAAAACTTGGACGGGGCTAAAAAGTCCCACAATATAGGTGGAAGGTGGGAAAATTTATATTTGAATATAAACCTAGTTCCTATTTGCCGTGTGCCAATTCGATTTGCCAGAGATGTAGGTCAAGAATTTTTAAAAAAATCAAGTGTGATATTATATGAGCCTTTGCAAGGATCAGAAGATGTAAATCCGCCCTTTTGGTTTAATTTGGCAAAGCCAGGAGAATCAACTGGAGTTCACGATCATGCACATCTATCCATCCTTTCCGGGGTTGTTTATCTTTCATGCTCTCCGAATTCGGGTAACCTTTTCTTTCATAAGGAAGGCGAAATGGATCTAGATATCATGCCAAGTGAGGGAAAATTGGTATTGTTTGAGCCTTGGATGCGACATGGAGTAAGGGGAAATCGTTCGTCAGAGGAAAGATTGTCTTTGGCATTTAATCTGTTTCCTTTCCCCTTACCTATCAAAAATTTGTGATCTGAGAAAAAGTTTTTTGAACAATATTATATCTCAAATTTTTTTTTTGAGAATTTCGTTGTGCATTAGCCTAACAAACTTCATAAAATGATTCGTTTTTTACTTAACTTCCCCTCCCATCTTCACAAATGACTCAAGCAACCGATTCTTTTGAAGAAATCGAATCCGCGGTCGTACGCTTCGCCGGAGATTCTGGCGATGGTATGCAAACGATCGGGGAACGCTTCACTGACTCTAGTGCCTTTGCGGGTAATGATATTGCCACACTTCCAGATTTTCCCGCTGAAATTCGAGCACCTGCAGGAACTCTTGCTGGTGTTTCTGGTTATCAACTTCAATTTGGTAGCCGATCCATTCTCACTCCAGGAGATGAGCCGGATGCTCTTGTGGCAATGAATCCAGCCGCACTCAAGGCAAATATTGCTGATCTGCCTGAGGGTGGACTGCTTGTCGTCAATGTTGATTCATTCAAGAAAATGAATCTCAAGAAAGCAGGCTACGAGACAAACCCTCTCGAAGATGAAGAATTTCGTAAAATGTACCAACTTATCGAGTTGGATCTTACTACTCTCACCAAAGATGCATTAGCAGAGAGTCCCCTTAAGCCATCTGATAAAGCACGTTGCAAAAATTTCTTTGCACTTGGTTTCATGTGCTATGTTTACGGCAGACCTCTTGAGCCAACTCTTACTTTCTTTGATCAGAAGTGGGGAAAACGATTACCTGATGTTGCCGATGCTAACTCCACTGCTCTCAAAGCAGGTCACAATCTAGGTGATACCATGGAAACGGCTCGTAATCGTTATCAGTTAGCAAAGGCTACAGTAACTCCAGGAGTGTATCGAAAAATTTCTGGAAATGAAGCTACAGTATATGGATTAGTTGCTGGTGCAAAATGTGCTGATCGCGAACTTTTATACTCAGGCTATCCTATTACTCCTGCCTCTCCCGTGCTTGAAGGATTGTCCGCACTGAAAAAATTTGGAGTAAAAACTGTGCAGGCAGAAGATGAGATTGCTGCCATGGGTGTAGCCATTGGGGCAAGTTTTGCAGGTGATCTTTCCGTGGTCGCTACCAGTGGTCCTGGAATGTGTCTTAAAAGTGAATTCATCGGACTTGCAAGTATTACCGAATTACCTGTGGTTATCTGTAATGTACAACGGGGAGGTCCTAGTACTGGTCTTCCTACCAAAACAGAACAGAGCGACTTATTGCAGAGTTTGTTTTCAAGGCATGGAGATTGTCCATTACCCGTAATTGCTGCACATTCGCCTTCCGATTGTTTTGACTGTGCAATTGAAGCGTGTCGTATTGCTCTCACTTATTGCACACCCGTAATTTTCTTGAGTGACCTTTATGTAGCAAATGGTGCTGAACCTTGGCTAGTTCCTAATGCTTCTGAATTACCACTCATCGAGGCAAAGTTTGCGAACCCGGATGAACCCTATATTTCCTATAAACGAAACCCAGATACTTTAGCTCGTACTCAAGCAATTCCTGGTCAGCCTGGATTAGAACACAGGATTGGAGGGTTGGAAAAATCTGAGGATGGAGGAGTTAGTTATGACCCTGAGAATCATGAAGAAATGACCTACTTACGTGCTGAGAAAGTTGAGCGTATCGCGGATTCTCTTGAAGCAACAAATTTACACGGAAAAGGGGAGGGTGATCTATTAGTTATTGGATGGGGCGGCACCTATGGTGCTATCACTTCTGCGGTCCAAGCGATGCAGGCCGAAGGATTTTCAGTTTCCAGTCTTCATTTGAGACATCTTAATCCTCTGCCCAAAGATTTGGGTGAGATTATCTCTAAGTTTAAAAAGGTAATTGTTCCGGAACTAAATCTTGGTCAACTCAGCTTGATTTTGCGGGCAAAATATTTGGTGGATGCGATTCCACTTACCAAGGTTCAGGGTAAGCCTTTTAAGGTTTCTGAACTACGTGAGGCGTTTCACAAGGAATTGTCCTAATTTTTGAATTTTCCATGAGCACTACAAATACAGAAGAAGGCAGTCTAACCAAAAAGGACTTTGTTACAGAGAACGATGTACGTTGGTGTCCGGGGTGCGGAGATTACGCCATCCTTAATGCAGTTCAAAGAACATTGCCAGAGATCGGGGTGCCCAAAGAGAAATTTGTAGTGGTTAGTGGAATCGGTTGCTCGAGTCGCTTTCCCTATTACATGAACACCTATGGGTTTCATACCATTCACGGTAGAGCACCTACCGTGGCAACTGGGGTGAAGTCAGCCAATCCAGATCTTTCAGTATGGATGGTGACCGGAGATGGTGATGGACTTTCCATCGGGGGGAATCACCTAATGCATCTGTTACGTCGTAACTTGGACATTAATGTATTGTTGTTTAATAACCGAATCTACGGTCTGACCAAAGGCCAATACAGCCCAACCTCCGAAGTTGGTAAAAAGACCAAGAGTACACCTGCAGGTTCACTTGATTATCCAATTAATCCTCTATTATTTGCATTGGGTAGTGAAGCAACATTTGTAGCCCGCACCACAGATACGGACCAGAAGCACATGGTCGAAACTTTTAAGGCAGCTCACTCACACAAGGGTACATCATTTGTAGAAATCTTTCAGAACTGTGTGATTTTCAACAATCATGCTTTTGATCCTGTGACTGGACGGGAAGTACGAAGTGATCAATCTCTATTGTTGGAAGACGGTAAACCATTATTGTTTGGTGAAAACAAAGGTATTCGCTTGAATGGATTTGATCCAGAGGTTGTTGAGCTAGGAGATGGCGTGCAAGAGTCTGACTTATTGATTCACCAATCCAAGACAACAAACCCTGCTTATGCCTCAATCCTTGCACAGATGGCATATCCTACATTCCCAACTCCATTTGGTATACTTCGCCAGATTGAAGGTAGAGAAACATATGAGGATGCACTCCACGATCAAATCAAATCTTCCCAATCTAATGGTCATGGTAACTTACAGGAATTATTAACCGGAAAAAATTCCTGGGTAGTTGAGTGATATATCAACTCTGTCTTTTCCTATTGACCCCAAAATTCTATAAATCAAAATTTTTGTATGAGCACACACGATTTCATTGATGATCCTCAAATAGGGCACTCCAAGTTGAAACTACCTGTTATCCTTGTGCCTGTTGTAATGTTTGCTGTTCTTTTACTCGGTATTATAGCGTCCAAAGTATATGTGGATGCAGTTCTTTACTCTGATCAAGAAGTACTCAGCGAGTAAGTTGATATGTCTGAAGAGAAACCAGTAGTGGCATCAAAAATGCCAGCCGTCATGAAGCTTGATCAAGGTAAGTATTGGTGGTGTTCCTGTGGTAAATCTTCGAATCAACCTTTCTGCGATGGTTCTCATAAGGGAACTACTTTTACGCCGCGTAAAGTTGAGATTAAGCAAACTCAGAATGTTGCCCTTTGTAACTGTAAGCACTCCCAGAATGGTCCCTTTTGCGATGGTGCACATAGCTCATTGAATTGATATTGTATATTTTATATACACTAAGATTATTCATCCTGACTTTCTTCTCCAAAAGCCCAGATTTGTAAGTTCTGATCTGTAGTGGCATCACCAATGAGGGCGTTGTATTTGCCCTTCAATTTCAGTTCTTGAGAATATACTGCCAAACTAATTCTTCCAAATGTATCCAACGGATCAGGGAAGGAGTTGATCAGTCTACAAGTTTTAAGTAAAAGCATAAGATCTAAATCATATGCATCACCTAGTTGTGAATGTTTTCCTAAAACTAAGACTAATCGTCCACCTTTAACCTCTTGGCTATCTCCACCTACTGTTTCGAGTATTCCTCTACCTTCAAAGGGAATAAATTTGAATCCACCGTTTTTTGTGGTTTCAACTAATATGGTGCCGCTACCTGAAAAAGTGGCATTAGATTCAAAAGAGGAAAGAGTAATTTTGGCTTCTTGTTTAAAAGATATCAGCATACTTCCTGAATGTAAAAAGAATGAATTTTCATCTAATACGGAAAGTACACTCAGACTGCCGACTCTTAAAACTTTTGAACCTATGTAGAATTCTGCACGAGACCCTTTTGCAGAACAAATTAATTGATTGTAAGGCAGTACATCATCCGGAGATATTGAAAGAATGGCTATCGATTTATTTTCAGTATCTTGAATAGCTTCGATCTTTCCCTGAACAAAATTAACCTTGAGCTTAGCAAAGCAGAATGAACCAAAAAAAAATGCCGCAAAAACAATTGCGGCATTTAGTAAAATATGAAAATGAAACAGCCTCAAGTGCTAGAATCTTGCATTTAAGCCCAAACCGGCACCAGTATCGTAACTTTTATAATCGTATGAAATAGTTGTACCGTCAGATGAGCGTGTGCTGTATGAATAAAATACTGATAGTTTGAAAGAGTCAGTTATTGGATATGCCGCCTTAAGGCTGATATCGTGAGACAGATCACTTCTTCCATCATTTAAACCTTTATCGTAGTCTTTGTAAGAAATTCGGTATTTTGGAGAAATCAATATATCATTAAATGAGTAATTTACAGTGTAGGAAAGTGCGTACTCGGTATTACTTAACTCTTTTTCACTTGCTGTCTTTCCACCATCCGTCAATCCAGCAATTACAAATGATTCAGCTAAATGTCTACCTATTGTGGCATCAAAAATAGCAGTGGCTGAATCATTAATTGTATAGGATTTCATAACCCCAAGGTTCGGTTGAAATTCTTTGTAGTCTTCAGTGTCATTATCTGCACTTCTATCATTTGCATAACTAATGCCAGCTCGTGCTGACCAACCATTGCCGTATTGAAAAAGAAGAAGGGCGTATGCACCGGTAGAATTATAATTGAAAGAATCTATTTCACTTTCCACATATTCGTTTGATGTCCAGCTACCTCCAATGTATGGGGTAACTACCGAATCAGAATAATCAAATACTCCTAATCCAGCACCAGCGTAGAAGGTGTTTGTCCACATACCGGTTGCTTGTTGTTTTAATTTTCCATCAGTCGCTAAAGGATTCGAGCGGTAGAAATACTTGGTATCATATCCAAAATATGCAGATATTCCACTTTCTCTAAGAATAACAGGGCGTTGAGCACCGGAGTCACTGGGGTTTGAACTAGAAGATGATGTAGATGACTTTTTGGATGATGAGATTTGTTTAGCTGCATCGGGACGGTCAGCACCTTCAATACGGTTACGTATTTGTTGTTGAGTTTGACCGTAAGCAAAAGCGCCAAGAAGTAAAGTGAGGGAAGATATGAATGTAATTTTTTTCATTATGCTTTTTAGATAAAATAGATAGAAATGATTTAAAACTATCTGCTTCTAATTTTTATGTGTGGGGTACCATTTGGAAGAGCACTAGATGAATTGATATGTCCGTCACCTTTAGAATAGTCAAAATCACTAGCAGTCAAAGCATTCTCACTGATGCTTAAATGTCTTACATTTTCAATGAAGTTAACATCCCCAACGGTTCTGGCTGCATCTCCGAAGTTTAATCCACCATCCCGGCTTCGTAGCATGACATCTGAATTTGTAGGGAAAGTAACATTTCCTAAATCAATGGTAATCGCATCCATGTAAACATCATCAACCCGACCAGCAAATGCTAGACCATTTACTTGAATTAGCTCGTTGGCATAGATGTAAACATTATCTGGATCAGAATTTTCACCACCAGTTCCAACAGTAAATGTACTGAGGTTATCTATGTCTGTTTGCCCAATATAAACCTTATCAAGTGATGCTATGGCAAGGTTGCCTCCCGTTTTGATATTTACATTGACTAAACGCATTTCACTTTCTGAACCGAGTCCAAGATTAGAACCGGTATATTCTAAAGTGATTGGGTCTGGATCAGCATAATCTTCTGAATTAGCAGAAGAATACTCGGACCTAAAATATAACTCATCTGCTGCACCGATGACCAGTGCGTGATCTTCCACATCATTGGTGTTTGTAAAAGTAGTATCACCAGCAATGGTAAGGTCTTTCGCTGCTCCTACCACTAGGATTTTACGGTCATCGTGGTTAGTTGCTTTCGTAAGAATTGATGAAACATCAATTGTACTAGATGTACCTTCAGCTCCAATTGCAATGTTAGATCCTGGTACAAGGCTTACTTTATCCATTGATACATGAAGAACAGTATTTGTTTGTGGATTTAAGAAGTTGTCATCATCTCCGTTCGAGTCGCCGATCCCTGAGTCACCAGTAAGAGTCGATAGTAGTCCAAGATAGTCAGAGGTGGAAGAAGCTTCTGTTAGGAAAGTTGAGAGGCTTGAAGATGTTGTGCTAGTAGTGGAGAATCCGTTTAATGCGCTAGCTGCAAGCGTAGATCCGCTGTCGCCAACTGCACCATACTTAATGAGTAATTTGATCAACTCAGTATTGTAACCACTTGCAGTCAGTGATGCTACATTTAGTGCATCGTCAGTTGTTATGGAAGTAGAACCACTAATTGTTCTATCAGCTAGAATTTCATTTGCTACGACAACAGCGTTGGTCAGGGATGTTTGTAAAGTGGACTGACCAGTATAGTCTGCGTCTGCAAGAACCGCATTGATTGCCAAAGTTAAATTACTTTTAACTGGGTCGGATGAAGTTATGCTACCAGTGAGAGTTGATTTGAGAGTTTTAAGCTCATCGCTAAGCTCAGTGGTTGATGAGGAAATTAAAGCAGCTTTTGCGTCTGCATCATCACCAAGTGCTACGACCTGTTCGTAGAGGGTAGTGATCGTTTCAACAGAATCACCGTTTGCAACTGCATTAGAGACTTCATCCACACCGATCTCTTCTTGCTGGACTATAGAAACACCAGCATCTTGATTACTTTTAATTTTAGTTAAGGTGTCGGTTGTAAAATCAGCATCACCAGCATCTTCTACGAGCTTTACGGTTGCTTCTAGTTCTTCGGCAGATTTGAAAGTGATACCTTGGTTTGCAGCAGCTACAAGATTATCCAAGAATTTTGCTTTACCAGTTGGATTCTTTTTAACTTCTTCAATCTTTTTAGATATCGATACTAAGTTAGTTATGGTACCACCTGCTTTAGCAACAGATATTATATCAGACACTTGAATTGTCATGGCGTTGGAAACAGAAAGTCCAGATTTTACAACGGTAACTACTGGATTGCTCTCGATCGTTTCAGGTGCAGCTGCAGATTTTTGGCTGGAAGAAGAAGTGACTGATGATTCAGCTGCACTTTCGCCTCCACCAGATTGTCCTTCGTTTTGTCCAAATGTAAAACTGAAAGAAATGATAAATAATGTGAGAATTTTGAGGGATTTGTTCATAACTAAGGAAGAAGTTATCACCATTCTTTATAAAATATCCTTTATAACAAGACTAATTTAGGAAAAATAAAAATTATTTTGGTGCCGAGGGCGAGACTTGAACTCGCACATCTTTGCAGATACTAGAACCTGAATCTAGCGCGTCTACCAATTCCGCCACCCCGGCTATGAAATTAATAATATAGATTAATAATCGGGTTTTCGAATCTGTCCAGAACCTAATCCTTAGAAAAGAGCATGGGAATTGGTTTTGCACGATTTCCATTTGGCAATTTTTTAAGATAAGGATCTGAAAGAGGAGTTTCTTCGTTTTCCAGCAATTCAGGTGAATCAAAAATATGGCTTATTCGCCGAGCTGTTGGGTTGAGAATGTTGCTGATTTTAGCACTTTTAGAATTTGAAATTATATAACTCTCTAGTGGATATCTCATATCTTCATATCTTTTAAGGAGACTCCCGACTGCCTTTCCGTTTTTGTTATTTCTATTTGTAATACAAAAGACATCTGAGAAATGTGCTACCGCATCTAGCCAAGACTGTAGCATAGCACTAATTTTATAAAGTTTCTCAGCATCAATGAAAGAAACAACCCTGCCAATTTTATAAGATGGCTGATTTTCAAGTTCCAGAATCAAATGCTCGAATTGAGCACTTATTTCCAAAAAAGAAGAAAAAAACAGGAATGATTCACTATTTGAATTTATCAGTGATCCTTCATCTAAAGTAAAGCAGGCGATATCTCTATCATCCCACACTAAA